>ENA-OPYY01000035-OPYY01000035.1-human-gut-metagenome-genome-assembly--contig:-NODE-35-length-59333-cov-1.443806_pt1 | contig 59333 bp, 65 predicted proteins | sample MGYA00242472_ERZ504481 | MGnify/ENA primary metagenome ERZ504481 (study PRJEB26092, sample SAMD00036265) | human gut metagenome | host: Homo sapiens | study: EMG produced TPA metagenomics assembly of...
TAGTCAGGTTGTTTATGTATGTTGTTTCATTTTTCACTTGTATCGACAAAAACGACTTCGATACCTGCACGTTTCAGTAACTCTATTCCGTCTTCCAGGCGATAGTGTTCAGAGTACACCACTCGCTTGATGCCTGCCTGTATGATCAGTTTGGCACATTCGATGCAAGGTGAAGCAGTGACATACATCGTAGCACCGTCACTACTGTTGTTGGAACGTGCTATCTTGGTGATGGCATTGGCTTCAGCATGCAGAACATAGGGCTTGGTGACGTTGTTATCATCTTCACAAACGTTTTCAAAGCCGGATGGTGTTCCGTTATATCCGTCTGAGATAATCATTTTGTCTTTGACAATCAGTGCTCCTACTTTACGGCGTTGGCAATAAGAGTTTTCCGACCAGATGGAAGCCATGCGGATATAACGCTTGTCCAAATCTGATTGTTTGCTGTTTGCTGTGTCCATACGCTGTTATATTATTTATTGTTGTCCTTATCAACATGAAATACCAGGCATAACTCTCTTCCTCCCTCATCCTTGTAATAGATAAAGAGGTTGTCGTAATTCCCTTTGTACGAAGTAGCCCTGTTGAGTCCTTCGACAAATTTGTTACTAAATCCTAACGGATCATTTTCAGACCCTTTTACGGAAGCTGAGAAAGCATTGCTTTCACCATTGGCACTCCAGGTTCCGGTGTAAGAATGTGACAAAAGCGTTCCGCTAAACTTTCCGCTGATGACATTGTCTGTAGTCTCCCCTTCGAATTTGATTGTGTATGCACCTCCTTTTTTAATGTACTCATTGAAGGATTGTTCATATTTGTCTTTATCACCCCAGAAATCATAGGGTTTATGCTCGTTCTTTTTGGTAATATACGTCAGTTTCCATGCTTTTCCGGTAAAGATACCGTTCACATCATCCGAATCGTTGCATCCGCTTACAAAAGGGAGCATCAAAAGTAATAATAATAAGTATTTATATTTCATTTTTTTCTATTTTTTTGTAATTTTATACTTTTCCGACGTTTTTTCACTTCATGTTACAGGCAGCCTTTGAGATTGTTCTTCCGTCAGACTGCCTGTGTCCTAGGTGAAAGAAATGACCTTTTGAATTGCATATATCTCTTTTCTTTTTTCTATAAGAGCTGTATTGCTTCATTAACACTCTTTACACCGATCACTCGGATTCCCTTTATACTTTTTACCATTTTCACAGAAGCCTCCGGCAAAATGCAAGTGGTGAATCCAAGTTTCTTCGCTTCTGCCACTCTCTGTTCCGGCATATTTACTGCACGCACTTCACCACTTAATCCAACTTCTCCAAATACGATCGTCTTTTCGTCAAGCGGTCGGTTTTTATAACTGGATACGATTGCCAGGACAATTCCCAGATCTACCGCCGGTTCATTCATCTTAATTCCTCCGGCAATATTTACATAAGCATCATGGTTTGAAAGTGGAAATCCTATTCTTTTTTTCAAGAACTGCCATCAAAAGATTGACGCGGTTATAGTCCGTCCCCGCAGCTGTGCGCCTTGGCATCCCAAAATTTGTCGGACAGACAAGTGCCTGTATTTCAATCAAAATCGGTCTCGTTCCTTCCATGGAGCATGCCACAACAGATCCCGAAGCGTTCTCCGGTCTTCCTTCCAGCATATATTCTGATGGATTTTCTACCTCTTTGAGTCCATCCTGCCTCATTTCAAAGACGCCAATCTCATTCGTAGATCCGAACCGATTCTTTACCGCTCGCAGAATCCGGTATGACGCGTGTCGATCCCCCTCAAAATATAAAACGGTATCCACCATATGTTCCAGCACTCTCGGACCTGCAACTGTCCCTTCTTTTGTCACATGACCTACAATAAAAATCGAAATTCCAAGCCCCTTCGCAAGTTGCATGAAAACATTCGTAGATTCCCGTACTTGAGATACACTTCCCGGTGCAGATCCCACAGCTTCGCTGTACATTGTCTGAATAGAGTCAATGATCACGATCTCTGGTCTGCGCGACTCTAACACACCTTGAATCTTCTCTAAATTCGTCTCACTCAGCAAAAAGACCGTCTCACTAAATTCTCCCATCCGCTTTGCACGCAGTTTTATCTGCCTGAGTGACTCTTCCCCTGAAATATAAAGAATCTTCCTCTGATCCCCACCGAGTTCCCGACAAACTTGCAGCAAAAGTGTTGATTTTCCGATTCCTGGATCTCCTCCTACCAGAATAAGCGATCCCGGTACGATCCCTCCTCCAAGTACACGATCCAATTCTCCGATTTTTGTATAGATTCTTTCTTCATGCTCTGTCTCCACATCATTCAAAGATAAAATTTCCACTTCTTTTACCGATGCAAGGACAGATTTTGGATTTCCGGAAGCAGTGATCTTTTCCTCTACAAACGTATTCCATTCTCTGCACACCGGGCATTGTCCGAGCCATTTATTTTCTTCGTGCCCACAATTTTGGCAGAAAAATATACTCTTTTTTGATTTTGCCATATTCGTTTTCCTTTTTTGTTTTCTTTATATGAAATGAAACAAGGAGCCCTGCCTCAAGACACTGTCTCATTTTTGCATCGGTTCCTTGTTTCCTGATTTGTAATCTCTTTATGTAACTTACACCCTCATTACAAGTATGCTCTTCTTTAAACTCTTGCCACTCTGATCTTTGCGTTGACGCCTTCCTGAAGTTCTGCGCTGACACTCAGTTTCCCGCTCAGATTTGTCATCATTTTTCCGATATTGACGTCGTCCACATACACAATGTATTCACAGTCTGGTTCCAGTTCTAATGTAAACTGTGCATCTTCCTTCGCAGATACTGTAAATGCCACTTCATCTTCTGTTTCTGCAAAATGTTCAACAGCAGTCCCCGGTACAGATTCATAGACGAACATTCCATTTCTCTCTAGTTTTGTGATCTCTGAGAAGGTTTTTACTTTATATACATCTCCTTCGAATTCAAAGTTATCCAATTTTGTCTTCTGTGCTAATGTAAAATCCCCAAAACTAAGTGTTCCGTCTTCCTCTACACGCAATAATTCTTTTACTGCAGCCATCTTGTTCTCCTCCTACGGTACTTCATATTTTCATTTCTGCATCTTATCCCCTCTCATCATAGTATGGATAAGGTGTTTTCTGATATTATATAATAATTTGTGATATTTTTCTAGTTCTTTGTCACTTTCGGCAGAAATTTAATTTGTTTTTTAGAAAAGGATACATCTACCTCCATATCAGAGTGGATTTCTCCGGCAAGAATCGCCTCTGCCATCTTATCTTCCAATTCATTCTGCACTGCACGTCTCAGCGGTCTTGCTCCATATTTAGTATCTGTTCCCACTTCCACAATATGTTTTTTGACCGAATCACGGATGTGTAACTGGATATTTAACTGTGACTGGACACGAACTGCAAATTCCTTGCACAATAATCCTGCAATTTTCTTCAAATTCTCTGCACTAAGCGCATGGAACACAATAATTTCATCGATCCGGTTCAAGAATTCCGGTCGGAACAACTGCTTCACTTCATCCATTACATTGCTTTTCATCTTCTTATAGTCATCCTGCGGATCTTCCTTTGCGGCAAATCCCAGCTTCTTCGGTTCCACGATTGCCTTCGCCCCTGCATTCGACGTCATAATAATGACCGTATTACGGAAATCGATCTTTCTTCCCTGGGAATCTGTAATATGCCCATCATCAAGCACCTGAAGCAAAATATTAAATACATCCGGATGTGCTTTTTCAATCTCATCGAACAAAATTACTGCATATGGATTCCTTCTGACTTTCTCGCTGAGCTGCCCGCCTTCCTCATGTCCGACATATCCCGGAGGGGAACCAATCATCTTTGACACACTATGCTTCTCCATGTATTCTGACATATCGACGCGAATCATTGCATCTTCCTGTCCAAACAACGCCTCCGCAAGTGCTTTGGATAGCTCTGTCTTCCCCACACCTGTCGGTCCAAGAAACAAAAATGACCCAATCGGTCTGTTCGGGGATTTCAGTCCTACACGTCCCCGCTTCACCGCTTTTGCAACAGCAGTGACCGCTTCTTCCTGACCGATCACTCTCTTCTGTAAAGTCTGCTCTAATTTTCTTAACCTTGCACTTTCAGATTCTCCCAGTTTTTGTACCGGAATCTTTGTCCAGACAGACACTACTTCTGCAATTCTGCTGCTCTGTCACGCAAATCTGATGCATGCCCTGATCTTGTCAAACCGTTTCTTAATGCTCTCTAATTTCTTTTCAACAGCCTGCTGCTCCTGATTCAACATCGATGCCTCTGCAAAACGGCCTTCTGCCACCGCCTGTTCCTTCTCCTTCATGAGAGACTGCAGAATTTCCTCTGTCTTTGTCAGATTGTCCGGAACTTTAAACCCATTAAGATTTGCCTTGGAACACGCTTCATCCAAAACATCAATCGCCTTATCGGGCAGATTCCTGTCACTGATATAGCGCTCTGACAGTTTGACCGCAGCCTCAAGTGCTCCCGGCTCAATCGTAACATGATGGTGTGATTCATATTTTCCCTTCAGACCTTCCAAAATCTGAATACTCTGGGCACTATCTGGCTCTTCAACTGTAATCGGCTGAAATCTCCGCTCCAACGCTGCATCTTTCTCAATATATTTTCTATATTCAGAGATCGTTGTTGCGCCGATCAACTGCAGTTCTCCACGAGCCAGCGATGGCTTCAAAATGTTAGAGGCATCCATAGCCCCCTCTGCACCTCCTGCACCGATCATTGTATGTACCTCGTCTAAGAACAGAAGAATATCCGATGAACTTTTAACTTCCTGAATCAGGCGCTTCATCCTGTCTTCAAATTCTCCCCGATACTTAGATCCCGCAATGAGAGCAGCAAGATCCAACGTCAGAATATGCTTATGCTTCATACTCTCTGGAACCATCCCCGACACGATTCTCTGTGCAAGCCCTTCAATGATCGCAGTCTTTCCAACTCCCGGTTCCCCGACAAGACATGGATTGTTCTTCGTTCTGCGGCTTAATACCTGCATCAGCCGCTCAATCTCTTCCGTTCTTCCAACAACCGGATCCAGCTTCCCGTCTGCTGCTTTCTCTGTCAGATCTGTGCAGTATTGCTCCAGCATCCCTAGCTGTCCTCTTCTTCCACTTCCGGCTTCCTCTGAAAATTCCGCCGGATCAATCCCTGCCGCCTCAAAAATATCTTGATAAATCTTTGTCAGACTGATATTTAACGTTGTAAGGATTCTGGCCGCAACACACTCTGAATCACGGACGATCGCCATCAACATATGCTCCGTACCAACCTCCGATGCCTGAAATCGCTCTGCCTCTCTTCTGCTGTTCTCAAGCAGATACTCTAAGCGTGGACTTCTCTCTGCCTTTCCTTCAAATACAACTTCCTCTGTCGGAGAAATCAGTTCTCCGATCACTTTCAAAATCTCATTCTCATTTACTCCGTTTGTCGCAAGGATCTGACCTGCCACTCCCGTAAACACTCTCCGCAGTCCAAGCAAAAGATGTTCTGTCCCAATATATGGGTGTCTTAACTCCTTTGCTGCACTCCTCGCGGTCTTTAACACATTCTCAGCCTGTTTTGTATATTCAATCTGCATGAATTCCTCCTTCTATCTCTCCTACACATATTCTTCATAAATCTCATCCACAAGCTGATGAACTTCCTCCCTGGAAATGTTCTGACAGCTTGCCTTTGCAAGCAGTACTCTGAGCTGCTCTCTCATCTCTTCCACCGCCTGAAGTTTATTGACATCGATGGCGATCACAGCACCTTTTCTGCGGTCCAGCTGAAGAAACCCTTCCTGCTTTAAGACCGAATACGCCTTATTTACTGTATGCATATTGATACCGATATTTTCCGCAAGCTGCCTGACAGACGGAAGTGTATCCCCTTCCCGGATCGTAGATGTCGCAATTCCCATAATGATCTGATTCCGAAGCTGAATATACAGCGCTTCTGAACTGTTAAAATCAATCTCGATAAACATAACCTCACCTCCGTTGTTATATACATGTTATAACATATGACATTTCTTGTCAATGCATTCTCTTGCCCTTTACACTCCTTTTAATTTCAGATATAATAGCAACGTAAATAAGAAAATAAAACAAGATGGAGGAACACTGTGAAAATACGTAGATTATTTGCCATATGGGCTTCAAAGCTCACAGGCTTTGTATGTAAATTGTTAGGAAAGCAGGGGCTCACCTGGTCTGGTAAGATTGCACTTACGATCGATCCTGATATTCTGACAGAGATGGCCGCTGATGTCCGTGAGAAAATCTTTGTCGTTTGTGGTACAAATGGAAAAACCACAATCAATAATCTTCTCTGCTCTACTTTGGAGGGACAGGGAAAAAAGGTAATCTGTAACCACTCCGGTTCCAATATGTTAAATGGAGCTATTGCCGCTTTTGTACTATCTGCAAAATGGAATGGAAAAATCGATGCCGACTATGCCTGTATCGAAGTGGACGAAGCCTCCACACTGCGCATTTTCCCGCATTTCAAACCGGATTACATGATACTAAACAATCTGTTTCGGGATCAGCTGGATCGCTATGGCGAGATTGATATCACAATGAATCTGTTAAAAGATGCAATGCGAATTGCTCCGGAGATGACGATCATCGTCAATGGAGATGATGCACTCTCCACATATCTTGCCCAGGAAAGCGGCAATCCATATGTCACTTACGGAATTCAGGAGCAAGTATTTGAAGAACAAAGCATCAACGAAATCAAAGAAGGACGTTTCTGCAAAAAATGTGGAGCAAAATTGTTTTACAATTTCTACCATTACAGCCAGCTCGGGGACTACCACTGTCCAAACTGTGATTTCCACCGACCAGAGCTAAACTATAGCGCAAGCAATGTCAAGACTGGAAAGGTTCTGGACTTCGATGCAAATGGGGAGCATATTCATGTAAATTATCGTGGTTTCTACAATGTCTACAATATTCTTGCTGTATATGCTGCTGTCAAAGAAGCCGGCATTCCACTTCAAAATTTCAATGAGATCCTCGGCAAGTACAACCCAGAAAACGGACGAATGGAACATTTCTCTATCAAAGGAACGGAAATTATCTTAAACCTTGCAAAGAACCCAGCAGGATTTAACCAAAACATTTCCGCCGTCATGGAGGATGACAGCCCGAAAGATCTGATTATTCTGATCAACGACAATGATCAGGACGGAATTGATGTGTCCTGGCTCTGGGATGTGGACTTTGACCGCCTAGGCGACCCATCCATACGTTCCATCACCGTCAGCGGGATCCGCTGTCAGGATATGCGCTTACGATTGAAATATGTAGATATCCCTTCTATTTTGGAGCCGGATATTGAGACTGCAGTCCGGAAACGCATCGCCGATGGCACCGGAAATTTATACGTCCTTGTCAATTATACTGCCTTGTATAGTACTCATAATATCTTAAAGCGAATGGAGGGTGAACAATCATGAAACTGACTATCGGACATCTTTATCCAGATCTTCTGAATCTCTACGGAGACCGGGGAAATATTCAATGTATGATGAAGCGACTCCAATGGAGAGGCATCGAAGCAGAGACAATTGAATTTGAGATTCAGGACGAGGTCGACTTCTCTGAACTTGACATTGTTCTGCTCGGTGGAGGGTCTGACCGGGAACAGATGCTTGTCTGCGAACGTCTGAAGGAAATCCGCGATGATTTCAAAGCTTATGTGGAGGACGGCGGTGTTGTCCTTGCAGTCTGCGGCGGATACCAGTTACTCGGGACCCACTATTCCACTGATCAAGGTGTGATCGAAGGGCTTTCCATCGTAGATATTTACACAGAACAGGGCAAGGATTATCGACTCATCGATAACATTGTTCTGGAGAGCGAACTTTCTGATATGCCTGTGGTCGGCTTTGAAAATCACGGCGGCAGAACTTATATCAAAGATCAGAAGCCATTCGGAAAAGTCATTTATGGAAGTGGAAATGACGGACAGAGCGGCTACGAAGGGATCATTTATAAAAATGTGATCGGAACTTATCTGCACGGACCGCTTCTCCCAAAAAATCCTCAGATTTGTGATTATCTTCTCACAAAAGCACTAGAGAGAAAATATAAGAAGCCAATTGAGCTCGCTCCCCTTGATGATACCGAGGAACGTGAAGCAAACACTTACATTTATCAGCGGTTCAAAGGAAAAGTCAGCAGACCGCAGGATCAGGAACAGATTTAAGATTTTACTTGAAAAGAAGTTGCCGTATTTTTTCTTTACGGCAACTTCTTATCGTTCTTTCTCTTTTTTAGTTTTTATGGGATTTCATAGATGATCCGCTTGTAGTTTAGCTTTTCTTCTTCGGTCTTTGCATGCTCGCTGTCCCAGACATTCTGAAAGGAAAGATCTTTATCGTTTGTCAGTACAACATAACGGACTGGCTTCACTGCCTGATCCATACGTCCCTCCAAATCCAGCAAATATTTATATTCATAATCATGCACCTCATGATCTTTTGACAAAATCACCCGGAAGTTCTTCCCATCATAGAATAAATCTTCGAGAACCATTCTTTCTCCCTTCCAAACTGATACATGATCCGCACTTTTGCAGGCTCTTTGCTCTCTGCACTTCTTAAAAACTGTTCCCAGTATTCTCCGCCGTCAACCAGCTTTGTATCTCTGTAAACTACACATCCATCTCTCTTTGCCTGTTCGGCAGTATAATCTTCCAGAACATGATCAAATCCTTGATAGACCCCTTTTCCTCTTGTCCGAAACGTCTGCTTCTCCTTTGGCATCAGTTCCATGCACCCACTCATATACAAACTGATTCCTATTGCGATCAGCCCAAACAGGATTCTTTTCTTTTTCATCTGATTTCTTTCTCCATATATACTTCGCCATTAAGGTCTTTCCACTCAAATTTCTCATCTAAAATCATATAGCTGTGAAGAGAATCTTCTTTTGGAATGGAAATAGAACCCGGGTTCATATAAATACATCTGTCCGTTTCTCTGCAAACCGGCACATGTGTATGTCCATGAAGAAGAATGTCTCCCTTTTTTAACATTGGCACATGTTCCAGATTATGTACATGTCCATGTGTGGCAAAGATCATACGGTCATTCAAATATAAAATACAGTAATCTGCCATAATCGGGAATTCCAAAACCATCTGGTCTACTTCACTCTCACAATTTCCCTTCACACAAAGAATCTCTTCTTTGATCTCATTTAACATCGCGATCACTTCCTTTGGCGCATAGTCCTTCGGAAGGTCGTTTCTTGGGCCGTGATATAAAATATCTCCGAGAAGCAGAAGCTTATCTGCCTTCTCTCTTCTGTATGCTTCTATCATCTTTCTGCAGTAATATGCAGAACCGTGGATATCTGATGCAATCATCCATCTCATTGTTGCTCCTCCTCTGTTTCACTGTGAATTTGCTGTCATTGTACCATCTTTCATTTTCTTTGGATAGGCAAAAATAAAAATTTATAAAAATGTGGCAAAAACAGATGCACCAATGACCGTCATCAGCCCTGACACAGCGATAGAAAGGCTGCTCATGGCTCCCTGCACCTCTCCAAGTTCCAATGCTTTTGCTGTGCCGATTGCATGCGAAGCCGTTCCAAGAGAAAGTCCTACCGCAATCGGTTCTCTGATTCCAAACATTTTACATATATATTCTCCGATGATATTTCCTAACACCCCTGTCACAATGATGACAGCGACGGTGATCGTTGAGATTCCTCCCAACTCCTCGGAAACTCCAATTCCAATAGCAGTTGTGATCGACTTCGGCAGCAGTGTCACATACTGTTCGTGGCTCAGCCCAAACAAATATGCCAACCCGAAAACACTTCCGAGGCTTGACAGTACGCCTGCCGTAATTCCCCAGAAAACTGCCCAGAAATTTTGTTTCAACAATTCCATCTGCTGATACAATGGAACCGCAAGGCAGACAGTAGCCGGAGTCAAAAGATAGCTTAAGTATTTTGCTGATTCGTTGTAAGTCGCATAATCAACATCCAATACATTGAGTACAACAATAACTGCAACGATCGCTAACAGCAATGGATTCAAAAACCCCCATTTCAATTTTTTTCCGTGCAAGTAAGCCCAGACCATAGGCTCCGATACTGATTGTCAGACCAAAATACAACGATTCACTAAAAAACTCTTTCATCTTTCCGTTCTACCTCCTTTTTTCTCCTGTAGTCAATAATTCCCTGTGATACTTTTCCGGTGCAAATCATCACAAAAATCGTTGTGATAACAATAATCATCATGACCGGCACAACGATTTCCTTTAAATCCGCCCACACTGTAATAAGTCCAACTGCTGAAGGTATAAACATCGGCGGCATAATATCAATCAAAAAATCCGCTGCAAGTTTCACCTGATTCAATTTTATCACTTTCGCGCAAAGACAAAATAGCATGATCAAAAGTCCATAAATGCTTGCCGGAACCGGAAGAGGGAGCACTGCATGAAGAACTTCCCCTAGAAATGTGACCGTCATGATCACGCCAAACTGATACAATAATTTCATATCTTTTCTCATTCCTTCCTTAAACGATTACAAAATTCTTTGCTTTTTATCATATCACACTCCATTTTGCTGCGCACAATGATTTTTCCACAAAAAAAGCAGAGGATATCTCCTCCATTTTGTAGATATCCTCTGCCTTTTGTAGATATGCTTTATTTTTTTTCAATCTGCAACATATTATGTACAATTCGCACAAATGTCACAGTTCCTTTCCACATCACATCTTCATCAATATTAAATGTTGGATTGTGATGTGGAATATCTGTTCCCTTTTTTTCATTGGAAGAACTCAGGAAGAAAAAAGCCCCCGGAACTTCCAAAAGATAGTTCGCAAAATCTTCTCCTCCCATATTAGGAATTGAAAAATCCTCAATAATATCTTTCGGTTCAAACAGATCGCTGACGGCTTTTGCAGCCAGCTCTGCCATCGTCTCATCATTGACTACCGGGGGAGCTCCCCATATAATCTCACACTCACAGCTTCCTCCAAACATCGCTGAAATAGCCACTGCCAGTCCTTTAATCCTTCTCGCAATATACTGCCGCACTGTCTCATCCAGCGCTCGAATCGTCCCTTCCAAAACTACCTGGTCCGGTATCACATTATATTGGGTTCCTCCTGTAATTTTTCCAACGGTGATAACACTAGACGCTGTTCCCGATATTTCTCTTGTCTGTATTGTCTGCAAAGCAATCAGAAGATGAGCTGCTATATTGACAGGGTCAACGCCCTTCTCCGGTGTAGATCCATGACAGGATTGCCCTTTTACACAAATAATAAATTTATCAAAAGATGCCATACAACATGCCCTTGGAAAAATAAGAGTCCCTGTCGGAATTTCTTTGCCTAAAATATTTCCGATATGAAGTCCAAAAATAGCAGCTACATCTTTCAGACATCCATTTGAAACGACTCCAGTAACAGAACCATTTTCTTATCTAAACTATGGATATGTCATCCGTGTATGGCAACATGTTCCTGGTACCAATAATCTTGTTACTGATTTCGATACGGTCGAACCAGAACTTCACGGAATGTGGGTAGACCATACATATGCTCAGGATGGCGGACATGGACGTCCAAACGGCGGTGCGAAAGAGATTATGGAAATCGGCGATGGCTGGCTGATCGATACAAAAGCAGTCAAAGTTCCTGTATTGATTATTACTGGTGACAATGACTTCTATGTAAACATTGACAGATGTTATCAAGCTGAGAAGGAACTTCCAGAAGGATCCAAATTACTTCATCTGCACGGCGCTGGTCACGCAATGTATCTTGAAAAAGATTACTATCAGACTACACGGGAAGCAATCTTGAAATTTATCTCTGAATAGAGACAAATTCCTATATAATAAAATCTTTGGCAAAAGTGATTTCTTGCCGCTTCTGCCAAAAGAGCCGGGAACAAAATCCCCGGCTCTTTTCCTTTCACAGCATCAACTGCATTCTCTATTATGATTTACTCTCCAAAATCTTATCAATACTTACCAGTTTCACACTCAGTACAAAAATCTCACATGCCTTCGCCAGTTCCTCCGGTGTCGGATATGATGGTGCAATACGGATATTGCTGTCTTTTGGATCTTTACCATACGGGAATGTCGCCCCTGCAGGTGTCATGACAAGTCCTGCCTCACTTGCCTTTGCAACAATCGCCTTGGCACATCCATCCATCGCATCAAACGAGATGAAATATCCTCCTCGCGGCCGTAACCAGGAACCGATTTCAAGTCCTTCCAGCTCTCTCTCTAAAATTGTCAGGACTGTCTCAAATTTCGGACGCAGAATATCTGCATGCAGCTTCATATGTTCCACCATTCCGTGAATGTCTTTATAAAAGCGTGCGTGGCGCAGCTGATTCAACTTATCATGTCCAATTGTCTGGATCTGCATCTGTTTTCTGATTGCCACAAGATTGGCATCCGATGCCGCAATCGCTGCAACTCCGGAACCCGGAAAGCTTACTTTGGATGTGGAACAGAATTTATACACCATATCTGGGTTTCCTTCTTTTTTACATTCCATCAAAATCTCTATTAAATAGTCCTGCTTGTCTTCGTATAAGTGATGGATGCCATATGCATTATCCCAATAAATACGGAAATCTTTTGCCGCCGGTTTCAGTTTTGCAAAGCGGTGTACTGTCTCGTCAGAATATGTGATTCCCTGTGGATTCGAATATTTCGGGACACACCAGATTCCTTTGATCGCATCATCCTCGCTGACCAGCTTCTCCACAATATCCATATCCGGTCCATCCATCGTCATCGGCACATTGATCATTTCAATTCCAAAATGCTCTGTGATCGCAAAGTGTCTGTCGTATCCAGGAACCGGGCATAAGAACTTTACTTTGTCCAATTTTGCCCACGGGGTACTTCCCATCACCCCATGCGTCATGGAACGTGCAATCGTGTCGTACATAATATTCAAACTGGAATTTCCAAAGATAACGATATTGTCTTTCGGCACTTCTGTCATATCTGCAAGAAGCTGCTTCGCTTCACGGATTCCGTCGAGTACTCCGTAATTTCGGCAGTCTACCCCTTCCTCGCATTTCAGATCGGATTCACTTGTAAGGACATCCATCATCCCCATCGCAAGATCCAGCTGTGCTGCAGAAGGTTTCCCTCTAGACATATCAAGCTGCAGTCCCTGTGCCTTTACCTTTTGAAATTCTTGTTCTAACTGACTTTTCAGTTCTAAAAGTTCCTCTTTACTTCTATCCTTATACGCTAACATTGCAAGACCTCCAAAATCTGTTTTCAATTTAACATCATACTCACTTTTTGACGTTTCGTCAATACTTTCTTGCATTTATTTACGCATTTTCATTGTTTTCTTTTATTTTTTATTCTTTTTTGAATGAATTCATACTTATTAATTCATTTTTCTATCGATATGCTTTCAGAATCTCTCCCAGACTCTCCTCCGTCACTTGATGATATACCGTTCCGTCAATCATCATGTTCGGCCCTTTGGCACACTGTTTCATACACCCGCTTGTCCGCAGATAAAATCTGCCTCCCTCAGATACTTCTCCCTGCCGGATTTTCCACTTTTTCTCAAGTATTTTCAAAAGATCGTAAGAGCCTTTTGCTGAACACCCTGCTCCTACACATATTTGAATCTCATGACGATAATTCTCCGCCTTCAGGCTTGGATAACGTTTGATGACTGCCGCCAGAAATGTCTCCTTCATTTTTGTAACTTCTGCCACTTGTTTCTGCACTGCTGCCGGAATACATCCTTTCACATCCTGGATCTCCCGCAGCATATTGACGAGATCCTCCTGTGAAATCATTTCTCCCTCCTTTGTATAATATTCTATAATTTCACGAATCTGTTCTTCCATCTTTTCAATCTCCTTTCTGTATCTTCATTGTCCATCTTTTGTATTGCATCTGTTCCCTTTGCCTATTCTCTGATATCAGCCTCAAATCCTGCCGGCGTACATATTTCATCAAAGAGAAGATCGCCATCCACAAAAAGCCGATATCTGACCGTACATGCAGCATGTTCGTAGATTCCTCTTCCCATCGCCCCTAACTGCGGTGCCAGAAGTTTCTGCGGATGGTTCTGCTGTAGTTGTGCCTCAAATTTTATATGTTTCTGTTCAATCACTATTCGCTTCTCTGTTCTTTCCTTGACTCGAGCTCCACAATAAGTCGCAAGACGATAGTGTCTTCTTCCGTACCAGATTTCTGCAATCGTTCCTTCAAAGGAAAATGGTCCCACCGGAATTGTTGCTGCTGCCGCCATCAAGTGCAATCTTCCTCCTGCCCCTCTGCTGCACTGGGTCCAGACATATTGATCTGGAAAAGACGTGCCACGGTCTTTCTCAATATACCCGATTCCTTTGCCAAAATGAAGCTGCTCGCGATTGATTTTCAATGTTCCTGCCACATTGTGTCTCATACTGATGATCTCATGTCGGCACTGCATAAATGGGATCCAGCGAAACGGACCCATAATATCCCCAGACAGTTGGGAGAATTTCCCATAGACAAGCTTCCCTTTCATTTTCAATTCTCTCGTCCGTATATCAATAGAAATCCCATTTTCCGAAAAGACATTTCTTCCGATCCGGCAATACAGACGTCCCTTTGCCGCATAAAACTGTTCCGGTTCATAATGAATTTTCCAGACATGATCATTTGCGATCACCTGCAGCATCGCACTTTTTTCTCCTCTTGGATTGATATGGAACGATGGAATAAAGCAAATAGTCTGGGATCCATTTTCATGCTTAAAATACCATCCTTCAAAATAGCACTTCTTTTTTCGTTCCCCATAAAAATAATTTTTTCTGCTCATTTCCCCTCCACTGCTGCATTTTTCAATGCAGGATTATCAATCAGATTTCCTTCTTTATCAAACCGCGATCCATGGCAAGGACAGTCCCACGTCTCTTCTTCTGGATTCCACGTCAACTTACAGCCGAGGTGGGGACAGCGGATGCCTCCGGGAGCCGCCAGTCCTTTGGCGCTCTTTGCTCCTTCTACCGCTGCTGCTTTCAATGCTCTGATTGGAACTCTCTGCGGAGAAAACACTGCTGCATTTCCACTTTCTTTCTGGCAGATCTGTTCTGTAATCATCAGAGCCGCTGCCATCGAGGAAGTCATTCCCCATTTTCCAAATCCGGTTTCTACATACCACTTTTTATTTTTTCCTGTATAAAGTCCGATGTAGGGAATGGCATCGAGTGTCATGCAGTCCTGCGCCGACCATCTATCTATCGTCTCACAATCTCTCCAATATTCTTTTGCCCGCCTCTCCAGCTTCTTGTATTGCCCTCCGGTCTCATTTTCCCCGGTCCGGTGCCCTTCTCCTCCAAACAATGTAAACTCTCTGAAATTCCGGAAGGAGAAGTCTTCCCCGGGATCTACTCCCAAATACAAATGTTCAAAGGGTTGTGCCTGTTTCAATGCAAGTACATAACTGCGTTCTTGATGCATCCTTGCAAAATAATATCCTGGTGTATTCATAATCGGATAATGAGACGCAAATACAACCGCATCTGCCAACACGTTTCCATGATCCGTATAAATTTTCCCCTCCTCCACACCAGTTACTTTTGTGTGCTCATAAATTACAAGCTGTTCTGCAAGTGCTTTTAAAAAGAGCAGTGGATGAAATGCTGCCTGTTTCTGATAACAGATACTTCCTATAACGGAAAATGGAAGCTCTGTCTTTGTTGTAAACTCCGCCTCAATCCCCAGACGTACTGCCGCCTCCACTTCTCTCTTTATCTGCTCTGCATCGGTCAGTGAATAGAGGTAGGAACTACATTCTCGAAAATCACAGTCTATCTGCTCTTCCTGCACCAGCCGACTATACATCTTCAGTGCACGCTTATTTGCACTGACATATTTTCTTGCTTTTTCCTCTCCCGCCTCTCTGAACAGTTTTTCATAAATCAGATTGTGAGAAATCGTAATCTTTGCTGTGGTCCCTGCAGTCTGTCCACTTCCCACTCGATTCCCCTCAAGAACGATCACATCTTTTCCTGCTCGTTTCAGAAAAAAAGCCGTTAAAATTCCTGCTATTCCTCCGCCGATCACCGCAACTTCTGCTCGAACACTCTGAGCAAGTGGCGAGAACGCAGGAAGCTTGCTTGTCTTCGTCCAGATTGTACCCATACACTCTACCTCATTTTTGTTACTTCTACATGTTATAGAAAGTATGGACAATTTTTCTCTCACTTATTCTGTTTTTTCTGACCTCTGCTCTGTTGTGCTCGCTTTATATTCACATTATAATCGCTTCTGCCGAGAGAATCTTCTATGCCTTTCCTTCTTTGAACGCAAGAATCATCTCATTTGTCAGACTGATATGCTTTTCTGTTACCGGAATTTCTTCACGCTCAAACCACTCTGCCAAGCAAGTTCCTCTTCGTCAAGCGTAATCTCGGCACTTCCATCTAACTCCGCAAAAAATCCAAACAACAGTGTATCCGAAAAAAGACCACGGCTGGCTTTTATAATAACGCAGATTTTTGACTTTCAAGCCAACTTCCTCCATCACTTCCCGCTGCACCGTCTCCTCGATTGTCTCGCCGATTTCTGCAAAACCGGCAATCAATGCATATTTCTTGTAGTCTCTGCCTGCATATTTTGACATGAGCAGCCGATTACCGTCTGTCACACCAATAATGACTGCCGGGCAGATTTTCGGAAATTCCATCTGTCCACAATACTCACAGCACATCATACGTTCTTTTTTGTCATGTACCATCGGTCTGCCGCATACTCCGCAAAATTTTCTGCTCCGATACCAGTTATACAGCTGGAAACCTGTAATCCCCGCAAAGGCAAGATAAAGTGGCTTCGCCTGCCGGAATGCTTCAGTATGTTCCATCTGAAATGTAGACAGCTGTGCATAACGGATATGTTCTCCCAAATAGAAACACTTCCCATCTATCTCAAACAGATATGTATAATTCTCATAGATCCCATCATTTTCCTTTTCCAGTTCCGCAAAAGTCGGAAAACGGATTTCCTCTCCCTTTTTCTCCAACAATACTTGATGTCCGTCATAACATAGCATAATACTGTCTTTCTCCGGCGGTTTTGGGTTGTATTCATTTCGATACCGGTGTGGTGCAATATCTTGAATCATGATTTTTACCTCTTTTTCTTCTATTCCCTATTTTTCTTTTTTCATCCATCCACTTGCATTTTTATCTGTCTGCGAGATACTCTTCTTTTAAAATATCCATATGGATTTCATCCCAGAAACGTCCTTTTGCATAATAGCTTTCTCTTCTTCTTCCAAACTCACGGAAGCCGACTTTCTGATAAGTGTGGATCGCTCTCTCATTAAATGCAAATACTCGCAGCATCACATTGTGAAGGTTTAATGTCTCAAAAGCAAAATCGAGAAGGAGCCTTAACACCTCCTGCCCATATCCTTTTCCCCGATTTTCTTCCTCTCCGATAAAAAGTCCGACTTCCGCACACTGACGGATCTGATTGATCTCCTGGATCCCACAGTTGCCGATCAGTGTATCATCTTCTTTTCTGATGATCGCAAACTGTGTTTTCCCTTGCATACTTTGGATCCATGCCTCTTCCGCCTCAACCGTCATGATCATCGCAGAATTCCCAAGTCCATCTGTCGTATCAAAGTCACTGAGCCACTTCACATAAGTTGCTGCATCTTCCACCTTTGGTACCGCAAGATAAATATGTTTCCCTTCCAATTTCTTAATATATCCCATTCTTTTTTCCTCCCATCTTTTCTTTCTATCTGCTTCTATAAAAATTTTCTCTTTTTATCCTATTTTTCTCTTCGCACAAACCTACTTTCGCGATGGTGCAATGTATTCCTTTTCCACATCTTTTTTTCGCCAGTTTTGAATAAAGAACCATTTTTTCGGAATGGTAACAATAAATACAATTCCAAGTACAATTCCAAATGCGATTTTTAACGACTCCAGTCCTTTGATCGCCGCCAGTGTCAACTCATTTGACACAAGATAGTACATGGTATAGTAAACGCCTGCTCCCGGCACAAGCGGGAAAATCCCCGAGATCAAAAAGACCGTGATCGGACATTTCTTCCAGACTGCAAAAATGCGGGAAACAAGCACGACTCCGACTGCACCGAAGAACGAGGCAACCGCTGTATCCGTAAACGGTACTATCAGATAATAGCAAAACCATCCTGCCATTCCAGTAAATGCTGCACACAAATAAAATTTGCGAGGAACATTGTAGAGAATTGCAAATGCAAGTGATCCTGTGGATGCCAGAAGTAAATTTAATACAAATGTCATAAAAACATTCCTCCCATCAGACTATTGTAAATAGACAGTACAGATCCTGCCCCGACTGCAATATAGACAAATACAAGAACGGCATCTACCATGCGGACAGTCCCTGATAAAATGTCACTGTCTGCAATATCGCGGATTGCATTTGTAAAAGCAATTCCTGGTACAAGCGGCATGATTGCACCGCTGATCAGCTTATCCATCCGAAGCGGAAACGGCAGGAAGTTGATCGCGCATAGTGTCATCACCGTGATAAATGCACCTCCCAGAATATTGACGATCACTTTTGAACTGTTATATTTTTTGACTCCCATCAGAAATACATGCAGTAATACCCCGATGCAGAATGCAATTCCACTTTCTATCAAAGTTGCCCCATAATATAGCAGAAACTTCCTGCTCCCATCCCCGATCGCAAAACGTCTGCAACGGTTTGCTCGTGCGGGGCATCTGTTCGATCTCTTTCAGACGTTGAAATGCCTCATCGACACTGACTTTCCCTTCTACAATCTCTCTTGAGAGCGCATTGACCTCCGCTACAATTCCTAAATGTGCACCTGACAATGGCACATGCTTTGTTTTTGCATAGATTGTCTTCTCGCCATCATCTGCTGTGATAAAAATCCCATTGCTCAGTACAAATGTATCCAGTCCCTGCACTCCATAATGCTCACAGATATGCCACACAGTCTCCTCTACCCGAAAGATCTCCGCCCCGTTTCTTAAGAGGATTCTCCCTGCCTCCATTGCCAGTTCCAGTACTCTGTGCGACTCTCCGTTATTGATTTCTATAATTTCTTCTTTTTCTTTCACATCCTGCCTCCAATTCTCACACCTCTATTTTAAGAGAATCTTCTCCATCAGCCAGCGCTGCGGCTTCATTCCTGCTTTCTCATAAAACCGAAGCGCCGTCTCATTAAAGCTCCAGACACAAAGATCGATGCGCTCTGCCCCGATGTCTTGTGCCATTCTCTCTACTGCCTGATATAAACTGATTCCGACTCCCTGCTTTCTATATTGCTGCGATACATAAATATCTTCAATGTACACCGTCTTTTTCGATACCATGATCGGATGCTTTGCCTGCCGGATGGTAGCAATACAGATTCCCATCAGCTCGCCTTCCTCTGTGTCCGCACCAAGCGTGATCATTTCATCATTTTGAAGCATACTGCAAAATTCATCCTTTGTATAGACAGTTCCAATTTCCTCCAGCTGTCGATACATATCCTGTCTGCTCTCTGCATGTAATTTATGGAGTTCCGCCATAAACTGGCTTACAGTATCATAATCGATCTCTCTTAGTTTCCTGATCTTCATATCTATTCACTCCTTCTTTCCTGTTCTTCGTTTTGTCGATAGCCGTATTATAGCGCAACTTTTCTCCAAAGTATATAAAAAATCCTCACTCTTTTTTCCGCCACATGTTCTTTCTGAAAAACAAAAAGAGAAAGACCACAGCCACTTCCTGCTGTCATCTTCCCCTTCTCTCTATCGCATGCTTCTTTTTGCCGTCTGCTTTTTATGCCTCATCAATCGCTTTTCCGATATCATTTCTCTTATATTTGTTCGCAAATGTAACCCACTCTGTCGCAGCATATGCATTTGCTCTTGCCTCTTTTAAATCTTTTCCTTTCGCAGTCACGCCAAGTACACGCCCACCGTTTGTCACGATCGTATCTCCGTCAAATTTTGTTCCTGCATGGAAGCAGTAGTACCCTTCATGTTTCTGGAATTCTTCCAGTCCACTGATCGGAAGCCCTTTGTCGTATTTCTCCGGATAGCCGTCTGATGCAAGTACAACACAGACTGCCGCATTCTCTTCAAATTCCAGCTCAATCTGATCTAATTTCCCATCAATACAAGCTTCCATCACTTCAAGGATATCATTTTTCATTCTCGGCAGTACCACCTGTGCCTCCGGATCACCAAATCTTGCATTGTACTCCAGTACCTTCGGTCCTTCTTCTGTCAGCATCAATCCAAAGAAAATAATTCCTTTAAATGGTCTTCCCTCTGCCTTCATCGCATCGACTGTTGCCTGATAAATATGTGCTTTGCAGAAGGCATCCACTTCTTTTGTATAGAACGGACTTGGAGAAAATGTTCCCATTCCCCCTGTATTCAGTCCCTGATCTCCGTCTTTTGCACGCTTATGATCCTGCGCTGATGTCATAGTCTTGATTGTATTTCCATCTACAAAGGAAAGCACCGATACTTCCCGTCCAGTCATAAACTCTTCGATTACGATCGTATTTCCGGCCGCTCCAAACTGATGATCAAGCATCAGTGATTTCACGCCTTCCTGCGCCTCCTCCAGCGTATTGCAGATCAGCACACCTTTTCCGAGCGCCAGTCCGTCTGCCTTCAGAACGATTGGAAATTTTGCTGTTTCCAGATAAGCAAGCGCCTCTTCTGCACAATCAAAATTCTCATATGCCGCTGTCGGAATCTGATATTTCTTCATCAAATCTTTCGAAAATGCCTTCGATCCTTCCAGAATCGCAGCTGCCTTATTTGGACCAAATACGCGCAATCCTTCTGCCTCAAAGACATCAACAATTCCTCCGACAAGTGGGTCATCCATTCCAACGATCGTCAGATCAACTGCATTCTCCTTTGCAAATGCTGCCAGCTTTTCAAATTCCATCGCACCGATGTCTACACATTCCGCATACTCTGCGATCCCTGCATTACCTGGTGCACAGTAAATCTTCTCTGCTTTGCTGCTTCTTGACACACTCCATGCGATCGCATGCTCTCTCCCGCCGCTTCCTACAATTAGTACTTTCATAAATTATGCCTCCTACGATTTTCTACCGTTTCTCTGCTCATTCTTCTCTGAATGCAGACCTGTTATGCCGATCTGTTCTCTATCTCCACTCACCAATAACTCTTTTCGGTACACTACTCGCCGCAGACTACCGCCTTCCCATCGATCAGTTCAATCTTCCCGTTTGCGATCAAATCAATCGCCTTCGGCAAAATCTTCCACTCCGCCTCTTCCATCACACGCCGTTGAAGCGTCTCCGGAGTGTCACTATTTTTCACTTCCACTGCCTTCTGCAAAATAATCGGACCGGTATCCGTTCCTTCATCTACAAAGTGTACTGTCGCGCCGACAACCTTCACCCCTCGTTTCAGTGCCGCCTCATGTACTTTCAGCCCATAATATCCCTTTCCACAAAATGCCGGAATCAAAGATGGGTGAATATTGATCATGCGATGTTCGTACTGTCTGATCACCTTTTCCGGAATCACCACAAGAAATCCCGCAAGCACGATCAGATCCGGATTTAACTGTTGAAGCTCGTCAAGGAAAGCATCGTTAAATGCTTCCCTTGATTCATAATCTTTCGGTGAAATGCACATTGCAGGAATCCCATGCTTCTTCGCACGTTCCAAAGCATAGGCATTCTTATTGTTGCTGATGACACCGATGATCTCCGTATTTGTAATTGTCTTAGCTTCAACTGCATCCATGATTGCCTGCAGGTTTGTCCCCCCGCCGGAAACTAATACAACTATTTTTAGCATAAAGTAACTCCTTTTTCTCCTGCTTCGATATGTCCTACCACATATGCATCTTCTCCGGCAGCCTTGATTGCTGCAACAGTCTTCTCCACATCATCTTTATCGACTGCCACAATCATTCCAAGTCCCATATTGTAAGTATTGTACATCATCTCTTCTGCAATCTCACCTTCTCTTGCCAGCATACGGAAGATTGGTGGAACCGGATAGCTGTCTTTTTCCACAACTGCACGCACACCATCACAGAGCATACGAGGAATATTCTCATAGAATCCACCACCTGTGATATGACTGCATCCTTTGATCTTCACTCCGCTTTCCTTAATACCGCGAAGTGCTTTCACATAGATCTTTGTCGGTGCGATCAGTGCTTCTCCAAGCGTAGTTCCAAGCTCTTCATGATATGTATCTAAAGTGTCTTTATCCATCTTAAATACTTTTCTTACAAGAGAAAATCCATTGCTATGTACTCCGGAAGACGCAATTCCGATCAGAACATCCCCACCTTTTAATTCCTTTCCAGTGATCAAGTCTTTCTCATCTACGACTCCGACTGCAAATCCTGCAAGATCGTATTCATCTTCTGGATAAAATCCTGGCATCTCCGCAGTCTCTCCACCGATCAGCGCTGCATCGGACTGTTTACAACCTTCTGCAACACCACTGACGATCGTAGCGATCTTCTCCGGCACATTTTTTCCACATGCAATATAATCTAAGAAAAACAACGGCTCTCCGCCCGCACATGCGATGTCATTGACACACATTGCAACACAGTCAATCCCCACTGTGTCATGCTTATCGAGAATAAATGCAAGTTTTAACTTTGTTCCGACACCATCTGTTCCAGATACTAATGTCGGTTTTTCCATTTCTTTGAACTTCTCCATAGAAAATGCTCCCGAAAATCCTCCGATATTTGTCAGAACTTCCGGTCTCATTGTCTGTTTGATATGTTCTTTCATCAATTCTACTGATTTGTACCCTGCTTCAATATCGACGCCTGCATTTTTGTAATCCATCTTTTTTCCTCCATTTCAAGGCTTTCCCTGCTTTTTCCTACATTTGTTTCAGATATTCTTTATGTCCTAACTGATCAAGTTTTTCTGCCTTTGCCTGTACAGTCTCTTTCATCTCCTGAGAGTATGCTTTCAATCTTCCAAGCAGCTCCGGATCAGATGTTGCAAGAATTCTTGCCGCAAGAATCGCTGCATTGACTCCCCCGTCAATTGCCACTGTCGCTACCGGAATTCCCGGCGGCATCTGTACGATAGAATAAAGTGCATCTACACCCTCCAGGTTCTTTCCTGACATCGGAATTCCAATGACCGGCATTGGGAAGATCGCTGCACACATTCCAGGAAGATGTGCTGCCATACCTGCCCCTGCAATGATGACTTTAAAGTCTTTCTCCTCTGCGGACTTTGCATATTCAAAAAATACGTCCGGTTCACGGTGTGCAGAAATAATTGTCATTTCATATTCTACACCCAGTTTTTCCAGCATATCTGCTGCCTTGCTCATGACTTTCATGTCTGAGTCGCTGCCCATAACAATTCCTACTTTTGGCATAATTCTCTCCTTTTCTCATTTACAAAATACCGGCACTTGGAAATACAAAGTATGAAATGATCCATCATCCATCTTTTTCCCGGCACCTTTATAAGTTACCAGTATAAATACTTGTTCATTTATAAGTTAATTTTACTAATACCGGGCAAGGATGTCAACAGTCCCGCCCGGTATCAGTGATTATAAATACTTATAAGGTTTTATTTCTAAACTCGTTCTTCCAAAAATCTTACGCATTTTCTGCATCCATTCGATCTAGTGGTTCATTGAGACTTTCCGTCCCCGGCAGTACGAATCTCATATCTTTCAAAAGTTCGATCTTGCTGCCATCTTTTCGGATGACACTGATCTCTGCCAGTTCTTCATATGGAATCGTAATGTCTGTATGACACTGAAAATATGCTTTATTCACATCTTCTTTTCGCAGAATCGAAATAGTATTGTCCTTTGCAATGATCTCTTTTCCGTTCGGATTGTACACCCGGTTCTCCTCGTTCCAGCTGTAACAAGTGTCTCCGACCGCAAAATGTGGTCCCATCTTCTCTGCGATCAAAATGGTCATCTTATCCGCGATCTGATACTTGTTGACCATCACATATGCCGTCGTATTCGTTCCAATCGCAAACTCTCCAAGTGGAAGTGTCTCATGATTGTGCAGAATATTTTCCCGGATGTAGGTTTTATTCTCCTCTTCTTTCTCAAAGTTTGCACAAGTATAATCTGTGATCATTCCATCCTGAAATTCGATCTTCAAATCTTTATACTGCATTCCATGCAGATATACTTCACTGACAAACAATGTTCCGTTTGTTCCTTCCAGTGTCGGAGAGGTGAACACTTCCCCTGCCGGAATATTGACATCCGAACCACAGTTTTCAAAGATCGTCTCCTTCTCCGGATCATTTAAAGCATGCAGTCTGACTTTGATATCCGTCTGATTCTTTCCTCTTCCAATGATATGCACGTATTCGCCTTGATCCAAGGCATCAATCATCGTCTGCTGGATCTGTCCATACACTTCGCTGTCCACTGCATTGATCTCGATCGTATCGTTAAAGATTGCCTCGTAGTCTTCTCCAATCTCCGGCTTCGGATACGAGATGATCGTGAAGCTTCTCTCTTCTCCCTTGATATACTGATTGATCATCTGGCTGGACTTACTTGCAAATGCCTGCAGCAGTTCTTCCTGCTTATCCGTATAGGAGAATACCTCTGACTTTCTCTCCGGTGAAAACGGTGGTTCTCCAAATGGATCGATCCATGCCGGACCCGCATAACATGCCGCCAGCTCTTTCTGTTTCTCATATGTATTTTTGATCACATCCAGCTTCCGCTCTGTATATTTTTTATCGAGGAACAATGCCTGGTCTGCTCTGTGATCATATTCAAACTGTTTGTTGACCGCTCCGTAATAACCGGATTTCTGATGGTTTTTCTTGGTCACAACACTGTTTGCTGCACGAAAGATCAACGGACGTAATCCCATTTTTTCAAAATTGCGTATCGCATACTGGATCATCCGCTCAAACCCTGCGGAATACAGCACATTGACCGTCTTTTTCTTTGAAAGATCTTTGCCGCCAAGTATAAATCCTCTTCGGAATCCTTCTGTATAGGTATCTGCCATCTTCTGAATCGTCTCTTCCGGAAGACTGTTCAGGTGACGCATCGTCTGGATTTCATAATCTGTGATCCATTCTCCGGTACGGAAAATAAACCGCTCATCACTGACATCCGTCTTTGCAAGCATCGGCACAAACACACCGCAATCCGGTGAGATCTGCTCTTCGATCCGATCTGCCAGAAACACATCACAATAATCACTTGCATACCAGTACACGATCTCCTTAAGTTCTCTGAACTCCGGACACTGTGCATCTTCAAAACAATTATAGATTTCAATAAACAGTTCATTACAGATTGTATTGTATTTTAATTTTCCTTCATAGGCATACCCTATCTGAGCGCGCATCTCAGTATACAGAAAACTTAAAAAGTTCCAAAGTCTTCTCCGAGTTTTTCTACTGCCCAAGCTGGATTTGCATACGATGTTCCGTAATTTTCTTCTGAAATGTCTGCATACAGCTTGTGATTGATTTCTTTCATCTCATCAAATGAAAGTTTTTCCCACGATCCATCTTCCACCATTGCTCTTACTTCTTCTACAAAAAGAAGAAATTCTGCCACATGTCTAAAATATGGACGAAACTGCTCTGCGGCAGTCTGCTCTGTACCGATCATTCGGATACGTTCGATCGTCAGATCGTGTCTTTCGTGAAATATTTCATTTTCTTCTTTCCACTGTTCGTTCCACATAAACTTATATCCCCCTGAAAAATATTATTGCCAAACCGACAAACAAAGTGGCATTGCATACAATTCCGATCCGGCATGTAAGATACTTCCGCTCTCGCTCCCGCAGTCCGATCATTCCAAAGAAAATCCCAACTCCCGAAAGTATCCAGGCGCAAATTCCCAACGCACCGATCATTGTTGCTGCTTTTCCTTCCTGAACGTACGACACTGTAACAAGAAGAGAAAGAAGTACGATGGCCGCTATAGCAATAAGGGTAGAACGAACTCCATGCTTCGCATGGCGGATCACTTTTTCTTCTCCATAGCGGTTTCTTTTTTTCTGATAGCGCTGTACTTCTTTTTCCCGCCGTCTCTGCTGTCTTTCTAATTCTCGCTGTCTTTTTTTTCGTCTTCTCTCACTTCTTTGCATGGTATCTTCTCCTTATTGCATTGCATATAACAAACAGTATGTAGCCTGCGAGCCCTCCGATTGTATTTAACAGAAGGTCGTCCACATCGAAAGATCCTACTCTTGTAAGTAGTTGAAATACTTCCACGCAAAGACTGAGTCCGAAACTGTAACATACCGTCATAAAAAAAGCTGCGGTATTTGCTTGCCATTGGCATAAAGAAACCGAATGGCACAAAAATTACTACGTTTCCGACAACATTCGTGAGCACTGCAAAAGTCCCCAGTGTCTCACGATATGTCAGAAAACGCCGAATCTCTTTAAACAGAACGAGATTGTAACGATACTCGCTCATTTCCCCAGTACGCCCATACCACTCTGAGAAAAGCAGAAAGTATATAATGAACAACACATAACATACAAACAACACTTTCCCGAGGATACGCAGACGTTTTCTTTCTTTATACTTCACCATTGCACCCTTTCAGAATGATTCCTCTCTTTCCGGACTAAAAAGTCAGACCAGATTTATTCTTTAGTAAGCGTGCACCCCCTACGATTGTGATCACTCCTGCTGCGATCCCGGTCACGATCATGATCACACCGAGAACTATATTTCCTGCACCGACTGTCGTCATCGTCTTATAAATCTTTTCGTTCATAAGTCTCTCCTGTCTATTTTGCTCCGTACTGTTCATAGTATGCATCAATTGCAGACTTGATCTCATCATCGATCACTACTTTTCCATTGCATTCCTTATTATGCAAATGCTCTACTACTTCCGCCATTGTCACGATCGCATTTGTCTCAAATCCATAGAGATCTTTTACTTCTTCCAGAGCACATTTCACTCCGCCTTTTCCAACTTCCATACGGTCAAGAGATACCATCAGACCTACAATCTCTACATCTGCTGCCCCTTTTACTTTCGGCACAGTCTCCTCCATGGATTTTCCTGATGTCGTCACATCCTCGATCATGATCACTCGATCGCCATCCTGAAGTTTGCTTCCAAGAAAGCTTCCCTTGTCTGCTCCATGATCTTTCTCTTCTTTTCTGTCAGAGCAGTAACGGACTTCCTTTCCATACAATTCACTATATGCGATCGCTGTCACTACTCCGAGCGGAATTCCCTTATATGCCGGTCCAAATAAAACGTCAAAATCATCTCCGTATTTATCGTGGATTGCCTTTGCATAATACTCCCCGAGTCTCTTTAACTGAGAACCAGTCACATATCCTCCCGCATTCATGAAAAACGGAGATTTTCTTCCGCTTTTTAATGTAAATTCTCCAAACTTGAGCACATTGCTCTCCACCATAAATTGAATAAACTCTTTCTTATACTGTTCCATCTCTCTACCTCCATATCTTCAGGCAGCAGCTGCCTTGATTTACTGTTTTCTCTTCTCTATTTTACAATTCCAACCATATCTTTCACAGTCTCGAACTGATATTTCTTCATATACGCTTCGATTCCATCCACGATCTCGGCTGTGACACCTGGATTGATGAAGTTTGCAGTTCCAACAGATACTGCACTTGCTCCTGCGAGGATAAATTCAATCGCATCCTCCGCTGTAGCAATTCCGCCCATTCCAATGATCGGGATATTGACTGCATTTGCCACCTGGTAGACCATGCGGACTGCGATCGGCTTAATTGCCGGACCAGAGACACCACCGGTTTTATTTGCCAGCGCAAATGCTCTTCGATGTACATCGATCTTCATTCCAGTCAGTGTATTGATCAGCGATACTGCATCGGCTCCTCCTGCCTCCACCGCTTTTGCCATCTCTGTGATATCTGTTACATTCGGGCTTAGCTTCATGATGACCGGCTGCTTTGCATATTTTTTTCACTGCACTTGTGATCTCCTCTGCCGCCTTTGGATTCTGTCCGAATGCAATCCCACCTTCCTTGACGTTCGGGCAGGAAATGTTGATCTCCAGCATATCTACATCTTCACTTGCAAGACGTTCTACAACTTCACAATAATCTTCTTTCGAGCGTCCACAGACATTGACAATGATCTTTGTGTCATGCTGACGAAGGAACGGGATATCGCGCTCACAGAATAGATCAATCCCCGGATTCTGCAGACCGACTGCATTCATCATTCCTCCGTAAGTTTCTGCCACACGCGGAGTCGGATTCCCTTCCCATGGAATATTTGCCACCCCTTTGGTCGTGACTGCTCCGAGCTTGCTAAGATCTACAAAATCACAGAACTCTGCACCAGAACCAAAAGTCCCGGAGGCAACTGTCACAGGATTTTTCCATTCTACTCCTGCTATATTTACACGCATATCCATTATAATTCCACCTCCGTCGATAAGAATACCGGTCCGTCCTTGCAAATCCGCTTATTATTCACATTGCTGTGGTGGTCTTTCTCTTTTGATTTGCACACACATGCAAGACAAGCGCCGATTCCACACGCCATACGCTCCTCAAGGGAAAGGTAACATTCGATTCCGTTTTCCTCTGCATAGCTTTTCAGTGCACGGAGCATTGGTGTCGGACCGCACGCATAGATAATATCAGCTTCCAGACTATGTTCGCGGATTGCATCCATAACATTTCCCTTTGTTCCGACACTTCCGTCTTCTGTGGAAATATAAAGTGTTCCATTTGCTTCCAGTTCTTCCTTTAAGAAAGTCTGTGCATCACGGTATCCTACGATAATCTGTTTCTCACAGTTCAGTGATTTTGCAAGTTCCAGAATCGGAGGTACTCCGATTCCCCCACCGATCCAGAAATGCTTTCTTCTCAATCAGTGGGAATCCGTTTCCAAGCGGTCCGATCACCGGGATTGTATCCCCCGCTTTCATTTTTGAAAACTGTTCTGTCCCTGTCTTTTCTCCCGTCACGCGATATACGACGCGAAGCTTTCCTCCCTCTCTGTCAATCTCACAGATACTGATCGGACGTGGGAGCAGTTTGCTCCCATCATTTGTATACATGGAAATAAATTGTCCTGCTTTTGCTGTCTTTGCTGCCTTTGTCTGGATCCACATGCTGAAAATCCCATCTGCAAGACATTCCTGGGAGACAACAAGTGCCTGCTCTTTTTCTCTCTCTGCCATAATGTTCTTCCTCTATCATTTCATCTTTTTTATCATTCTATTAGCGGTTGTTCAGTGCATTGCTGATATCTGCCACCATTGCTTCCACAGCTGCTCTTGATGCATCTCCGAAATTCTCGGCACCGAATTTTGCATAAGCTTCCTGCTTGTAAGCTGCGATAATTCCGCGGGAAGAGTTTACGATTGCTCCCAGTCCATCTTCATTAAAGAAATGTACGAGGTCTTTTCCCTGTCCTCCCTGTGCTCCGTATCCCGGTACGAGAATGTAAGATTTCGGCATCACTTTTCTGAGAACTTTTCCCATCTCCGGGTAAGTTGCTCCTACAACGGCTCCGATGTAGCTGTATTCGTCACCCATATGTGTCTCGCCCCATGCAGCAACTTTCTCTCCAACTAATTCATACAGCGGTCTGCCATCGACCAGCTGATCCTGGAACTCTCCGCTTGATGGGTTGGATGTCTTCACAAGGATGAACAGACCCTTGTTTTCTTCTTTACAGATGTCGATAAATGGATTGACCCCATCCGATCCAAGGTATGGGTTGACTGTCACGAAGTCCTCATCAAACGGTGCATAAGATTTGCTTCCTACCTGCACATGTCCGAGATGCCCTACTGCATAAGCAGCGGATGTAGATCCGATATCTCCTCTCTTGATATCTCCGATCACCACAAGTCCTTTTTCCTTACAGTAATCGACAGTCTTTTTAAATGCTTCCAGTCCCGGAATTCCAAACTGTTCGTACATAGCGATCTGCGGCTTCACTGCCGGGATCAGGTCATAAGTCTTGTCAACGATCTCTTTATTGAACTGCCAGATTGCCTCTGCTGCTCCCTCTAAAGTCTCCCCGAACTCTGCGAATGCTTTCTTCTGTACATGCTCCGGAATATAGTTGAGCATCGGGTCTAATCCTACTACGATTGGTGCGTTTGTCTTCTTAAATATTTGCTACTAACTTGTTGATCATGTTTCTCTCCTCCACTGATATGTCTTTCTATCTTTCTTCTGTCTTGCAAAGCTTTCTCTTATCCTTCATAGACCGGCACGCCGTCCACGATTGTGCAGCGCACTTCGCCTTTTACTTTTCTTCCATGGAATGGTGTATTCTTTCCTTTTGAGAAAAATGTATGTTTGTCAATCTCATATTCTTTCGATGGATCAAAGATGACAATGTCCGCGATCTTCCCTTCAGAAATCGAACCCTTTTCCTCGGAAAGCCCGAGGATCTTTGCCGGATTATAGCTCATCTTCTCTGCCATCTGCATTGGAGTAAGCACTCCGGTCTCCACCAGTTCTGTGTAAGTCAGTGCTGCCGATGTCTCCAACCCTACAATTCCAAATGCAGCATCCTTCATGGATTTGTCCTTTTCCTGCTCTGCATGCGGCGCATGATCGGTAGCGATCACATCCATGATGTCATTTTTCAGTCCTTCGCGAAGTGCTTCTACATCTGCCTTGCTGCGAAGCGGCGGGTTCATCTTAAAGTTTCCATCATCCTCTGTAATATCGTCTGTCGTCATAATAAAGTGATGCGGGCATACTTCTGCCGTCACTGGGAGTCCATCTTTCTTTGCCTCAGCGACCATACGCACACTGTCCGCAGTCGAACAATGGCACAGATGAAGCTGTACCCCTGTCTCTTTTGCAAGAAGGATATCTCTTGCAACGATTACATCTTCCACCGCATTTGTAATTCCTTTCAGTCCGAGTGCCTCTGCCTTTTGATCGGCATTCATGACACCACCTTCTACCATATGAATATCCTCGCAGTGTGCAAAGACAGCGATTCCGCTTGCTGCCGCTCTTCTCATTCCTTCTCTGTAAAGAGATGCATTCATCACAGACTTCCCATCCTCACTGATCGCATGGCATCCTGCCTCCGCCATTCCTTCGATATCAGCCAGTTCTTCTCCTGCCTGACTGACTGTGACTGCACCAAGCTGGATCACATGCACCGGCGAATCTTCCTTCGCACGCGTATGTACATCTTCCACACGCTCTTTTGTGTCGATGACCGGTTTTGTGTTCGGCATCGCACAGACCGTTGTCACACCTCCGTGCGCTGCTGCCTTTCCGCCTGTCTCTAATGTTTCTTTATATTCCAATCCCGGATCTCTTAAATGTACATGAAGGTCAATGAATCCCGGCATTACATAACAGCCTTTCGCATCGATCACCCGATCCGCCTGCTCTTCAATATGTTCTTTGACACCGATGATTCTCTGATCCTCTGTCAGCACATCACAGATCCCATCCACTCCCGTAGCCGGATCCAAAACATGCCCATTCTTGATTAATACTCTCATACTGCTCTATCCTTTCTTCCCAGTGTACTGTACCTTCCGACAGACAGGTCCCCGTCTGTCATCATACTATTTTTATTTTATCATAGCAGCACAAAAAAAGGAATGTCAAATTTGTGTTCCCTTCTGACATTCCTTCTCTTTCATCACTTTGGATAAATTCTTTCCATGCTGCACTGATTTTTCAGTACACTGGTACATTGTATTCTATTGTTCCCGAAGCACATCCATCGCAGTCTGCAGTTGATTGTCAGCCTCCGGATCTTCCTCATCTCTGACATACTCTACCGAAACATCCGGCTCGATTCCTTTCCCGTCGATATTTCTTCCCTTCGGAGTAAAATACTCAGAGATTGTCACCTTGACACAAGTTCCGTCATCGAGTGGAAATAGTTGCTGGACAACGCCTTTCCCATATGTTGTCGTTCCTACGATCGTACCGATCTTGTAATCCTGAACTGCTCCGGCAAAAATCTCAGAAGCACTTGCGCTATATCCATTTACCAGAACTGCAAGCGGAGTATCAAAGTCATTCTTTCCACTTCCTCGGATTTCTTCTTCTTTCCCGCTCCGATCCTTTGTAGAAACAATCGTTCCTTCCGGAAGGATCAGCTCCAGCATATTGCAGACTGTATCAAGATTTCCACCTGGATTACTTCTCAAATCAATGACAAGCCCCTGCATGTCCTGCTCTTCCAATGTTGTAAGCGCCTGTTCAAACTGTCCCATCGTCACACTGTCAAATTCAGAAACACTGATGTAACCAATCTGGTCTTCTTTCATCTCAAACTCGACTGTCTGAGCTTCGACTTTTCCTCGCACAGCCGTCAATTCAATCTCTTCTCTTTCCTCCCCGCGTAAAACAGTGATATGGACTTCTGTCCCCTCTTCTCCTTTGATATCTGCAACAACTTCATCCAGTTCCTCACCGGTCACTTCTTCGCCTTCCACCTTATAGAGAATATCTTCCGAACGCATTCCCGCTTTCTCTGCCGGAGAGTCTTTGTAGACTCTGCTTACCGTAATGATTCCTGTGTCTAGATTCTGAGACATCGCCGCTCCGATTCCAATATATTCTCCTGATGTTGTCTCAAAAAGTTCCTTTGTTTCTTCTTCCGTATAGTAAGTCGAATACGGATCATTTAAACCTGCCAGAATTCCTGCATACATACCGTCTTCCAGATCTTCTGTATCTGTATCCCGAAGATAATGCTCGTCAATAATCTTCTCAATCTCTTTCAGCTTTTCTTTTGATTCCGCGTTCAGCACACTCTCCGATGACTGAATACTGTTATTTTCATTCTTTCTGATTTTCTCTGCTACATTCTTTCCAAGGGAAACTCCGCCAAAAATGGCACCTCCCCCTATGAACATAGCAAGGGCGCCACAGAGCGCCCCTTTTAAAAAACTATGTTTATTCTCCATATGATTACCCGTCTTACATATAATTTGAAGGATTCACTGCCACACCGTTTAATTCTACCTGAAAGTGAAGGTGTGGTCCTGTCGACTGTCCGGTACTTCCCACATATCCAATCTGCTGACCTTTCTCTACTCTCTGTCCAGCAGATACTGTCAGTGCAGAATGATGCATGTATTTTGAAACAAGTCCATTGTCATGCTGGATGACAACCCAGTTTCCTGCTGATGTACTATAATTCGCAATCAGGACAGTGCCTGCCGCTGCTGCATATGTAGGTGTTCCTTCCGGCGCTGCATAATCATGCCCTTTGTGCCCTCCGACCTCAAACTCTCGGATTTCTCCAAAGTAACTTGACTGATATGTCATCCCCGGACATGGGTGTGTAAAATACCCGCTGCCGGATACCACATTGCCTGATGACGGCGGAATCACTCCTCCAGATGTACTTCCACCGGTACTGCTTCCACCCGAAGGTGCCTGTATCTGATTGTTCTGTCCGGCATTGTTGTTCATCGCCTGCTGCTGTGCTGCTAACTGCGCCGCCTCAGCTTCCTTCTGACGCCGTTCGGCCTCCTGTGCTTCCGCGATCAGTTGCTGTAATACTTTTGCGTTCTCTCCAATCTCAGATTCCAGATTTGCAATCTGAATGTTCTTATTAGAAAGTAGTGTTTCTACACTTGCACGCTTCTCAGAAAGTGTCGTCTGAAGTGCTGACAGTTCCTCGTACTCTGCACGGAGTTCTTCTTCCTTCTTCTGCACTTGCTCAACCGTCTTCTGAAATTCTACAAGCATATCTCTATCATATTCCGAGATCTTAGTCACATATTCCGTTTTGTTGAGAAAATCTGAGATATTTTCTGCACTGAGAATGATCTCGATAAATTCCACATTTCCATTCTCGTACATGTATTTGATACGTTTCTTCATGCTCTCATATTGATTGTTCTCAGTTACTTTCGCCTCTACAAGCTCATTCTCAGCAGACTCAATCTGCTCTTCCTTCGCAGACATATCATCCTGCGCTTTCTGAAGTTCCTGGATGACTGTGTTCAGTTCATTATCAAGCGAGCTTTTCTCGGCTTCCGCAGCTTTTTTCTGCTCTTCCAACTGCTCTCCCTTTTTTTGTGTCTCAGAAATAGATGTTGCTGACACTGGCATGACACTTCCGCTGCATAACGCACACGCAAGGAATAGTGCCGCTATCTTCTTTCCTCTTAATTTCATATTTTCACCTATACCTTTAAATGCTTTCTGATCGTAAAGAAACTTCCGATAAAACCGATTCCGACTCCAAGAAGAAGACCTGTCGGCAATAAGATTTTATACACATCCCACACTGGCATGAAATCTAAAATGTTATTCAGAATGCTAAAGCGGGTCATAATGTAATCAATTGCTTTGTCATATACGACATACAATCCTGTCAGCGGAATTGCTGCCCCGACAAGACCGATCAGAATACCTTCAACGATAAATGGTCCACGGACAAAATAATCCTTGGCACCAATGTATTTCATGATCGCAATCTCTTCCTTTCGGACCGTAATACCAATCGTAACTGTGTTACTGATCAAAAATACTGTTACAATCAGCAGAATCAAGATGATCGCCGCAGACACATAGAGGATCAGTTTATTGACACTCGACAATGTCTTTGCAACAACATCGGACTTATTGACCTTGCGGACTCCATCAAGTCCTTCTGCAAATTTCACGACTTCTTTCTGTGACTCTACATCTTTCATATACACTTCATAGTTATCAGATCCTGCCAGCGGATTGTCATCCTTAAATCCCTCGGCAAGATCTTTGGATTCTCCAAAGTATTCATCCTTGAATGTATCCCACGCCTCATCTGCCGAAACGTAAGTAACCTTCAGGACATCGTCCCTATCTCTCAGCGCATCTCCGATTGCCTCTACCTTGCTGTCTTCCAGATTTTCCTCAAAGAATACAGTGATCGCTACCCCTTCTTCTGCCTTCTTGACTATGTAGTTAAAGTTAAGAATTACGGAAAAGAATAGTCCGAATAAGAAGATACATGCCGCCATCGTTGCAACTGATGCCAGCGAGAACAGCTTGTTTCTTCCGATATTCTTAACTCCCTGCTTCATCGTATATCCTACTGTACTAATCCTCATTTATATACCCACCTTTTTTCTCGTCGCTGACAATGACACCTTTCTTCATCGTAATTACACGCTTCTGCATCTCGTTTACGATCTCCTGATTATGTGTAACGACTAATACGGTTGTTCCTCTTTGGTTCGCTTCCTCAAGCAACTGCATGATCTCCCATGAGTTTGTCGGGTCAAGATTTCCTGTCGGCTCATCTGCCAGAAGGATTGACGGCTCATTGACGATTGCTCTTGCGATTGCTACACGCTGTTGTTCTCCTCCGGAAAGTTCCTTCGGGAACATCTTATATTTCTGAGCAAGTCCTACAAGTGAAAGCGCTGCCGGTACTTTCTTCTTCATCACACGCGTCGGAGTCTCAACAACTCTCTGGGCAAATGCAATGTTCTCATAAATATTTCTGTCTTTTAAAAGTCTGAAGTCCTGGAACACAACTCCAAGCCCTCTTCTGTACTTCGGAATATGTCTGTGCTTCATACGGTTCAGATTCTGTCCATTCACGATGATCGTGCCGGATGTCGGATCTAATTCTTTCATGATCAACTTGATCAAAGTAGATTTTCCTGACCCACTGTCCCCTACGATGAACACGAATTCGCCCTGCTCGATCTTCACAGATACTCCATTCAGAGCCGCAACTCCTTTTGAATACTCCTTCGTTACATCTTTTAATTCTATCATATGTCCTCCTATCACTAATACTCCAAGGTCTCCATGTACTTCATGTATTTCACTACCATAAGAGCAATCTTGAATGTGATTGCATCTTCAAACACACGAAGATCCAAACCTGTGCTCTTTTGCAGCTTATCCAGCCTGTACACAAGTGTATTTCTGTGGATGTATAGCTGTCTTGATGTCTCCGATACATTCAGACTGTTTTCGAAGATTTATTGATCGTCGTCAATGTTTCCTCATCAAAATCGTCCGGTGATTTTCCTTCAAAAATCTCACGGATAAACATCTTGCAAAGCGGAATCGGCAGCTGATAGATCAGTCTTCCGATACCAAGTGTGTTGTATGCGATGATATCTTTCTCATTAAAGAAGATCTTTCCTACATCCAGTGCAAGCTTCGCCTCTTTGTAGGACTTGGATACCTCCTTGATATCATTTACTATAGTTCCGTATGCAACGTGAACATCTTCCTCGCCCTCTGACTGAAGCATCTCCAGAATGTTCTTTGCAACTTGTTCCATCTCTTTGTAACCTTCATTAGCTGCAAGCTCTTTCACAACGATGATGTTCTTCTCATCCACAGCTGTGATAAAATCCTTTGTCTTGCTGCCCAGAAGTACACGCACACTCTCAAGCATCCCCGTATCTTTCTCCCGGGACGTTTCAACTATAAGAATAACACGTCTCACTTCCGTGTCAATATGTAATTTTTTCGCCCGATTATAGATATCTACAAGCAGTAAGTTGTCAAGAAGCAGGTTCTTGATGAAATTATCTTTGTCAAAACGCTCTTTGTAAGCGACCAAAAGATTCTGGATCTGGAATGCCGCGATCTTACCGACCATGTATACATCCTCGCTTCCACCATTCGCCATTAAGATATATTCGAGCTGATGTTCGTCAAAAATCTTAAAAAACTGGTAGCCCTGGATCACCTGACTGTCCGCCGGTGATTCCACAAACGGCACTACCGCACTTTCATAATCTTCTGTATCTGTAAATGTACTTGCAAGTACCTTTCCTTCTGTATCCATTACACACAAATCGATCCGGGTAATTCCCTTCAAGCCTTCGATGGTGTTCTGAAGTGTCTGATTTGATATCATATTCTTCTCCTCCGCTTAATAAATTCTACATTTCTACATATCTGTATATATCTTAATGCAAAACAGCAAAAAAAGAAAGTAGAAATCAAGAATTATTATGCATTTTTTCTTTCGGGAGAAATACTTACGCACAAAAAAATTCCTTCTCCCAGTCGTACGATTATATCAAATAATCTCTTATTTTTCAACCCCTGCCTCAGATTGTTCACAGTTTTTTAAACATTTTTCTACGGTTTTTTTACGATTCCTCCGATTCTTCCGGTCTCCCTCGACGACAGTGATTTCCACCCTTTTTCCATCACCTGATCGAGGAGTCCGAGTTCTTCTGCAATCTCATATTTCAACCGTTCTTCTGGCTCTAATTCACTTAATACAATCTTCTTTTCCTTTTTCCGTGACATCTTTTTTCTCCCCTTTTCCTGCAATTTCCTAATTCTATTAAATCCATTGTGATATTTGTAAATATTCCCTGTTTTTTTTAATTTATACAGACTCCTCTCTTCCCATGGACTTCTCTATGATCTAAAAGGAAAAAGCAGCTGTTCGCTGCTTTTTTATGTCACCCTAAAGTTTTCTCCATATTAAAATTCTTTCGGCTCATCCGGAATAATGACCGAACAGATAAAATAGGCAAGAATTCCCGTTCCCCAACTTGTCAAGCTGAGCAATACAACTCCAAGTCTTACAAGTGTCGGATCGATGTTGAAATATTCTGCTATTCCTCCGCATACTCCACATATCATTTTATTTCTTGTTGATCTGTATAATCTTTTCTGTTCCATTCTAAAATTCCCCTTTCTTAAAAAACACTCTGTAAATTAATTTTCCTATGAACAGTGTTTCACTCCTGCTCAGAAAAGTCAATAGTAATTTCCCCGGCGCCGCATTCGATAGCAAGCTTTTTCTCTGCTCCCGGATGGATACGTTTTTCTGATCCCAGCGCCGTATATTCCTCATCTCCGATCCACACACTTCCCATTCCACACTCTGTGAAACATTCATAGTCTGTCTCTTCCCCTGCAAGTGTCAGATATATTTCTCCCATTCCACATTCAATTTCTCCTTCTGACACAACTGCCTCCATAATGTCAATTTCCCCGGCACCAGCCTCTAAAGTCATTGTCGTTGCATCGACTTTCTCAATCGTAACATCTCCTGCTCCCGCACTGATTTCCACATGACCACCGCGAAGCTTGTCCGCAGTAAACTCACCTGCTGCAATCTCACACTGAAACGATTCCAAACGGTATCCTTTTGGAATCCCAATCACGACCGGTTCTACGCTCTTTCCCAGTTTTGACTTTCGCTCTGTATTCTCGATCGTCAGTTTCTCACCGTCCTGGTAACACTGGATTTTTCTGAAGTCCTCTGGAATCGTTACTTGAATTTCTGCTCCATCTGTTTCCTCTACGATTATCTCACCTACACTCATCTCAACTTCCATCCGCTTTACATCTGTAAAAAGATTTTCTCTTTCACTCCCTGTGTACTGCTCTTCAGGAGCCCCATACGGAGAGGCCACCTCCGACAGATCATCTTCAAACAGTTCCCCTGAAAAGAAGTCGAAAACATGCTCTCCGTTAAATTCAATTGTATCTGCTCTTCCTCCAAGCGCAACACCCGCAATACAAAACATCCCTCCGGTCACTGCCGCTACACCTGCTATGATCCACCCGGCTTTCCAACCTTTTTTCATCTTCTCACTCCTCTCTGCAAAATCTTTCTACAAATATTTACAGCTCCCTGAAACAGAAATGGTACCACCTTCAAAATCACCCACAGAACCGCCATCGATCCAAGCAATCCGACCGCGGTAAGCAAAAGTCCGATTCCACTTACTAGCAATCCTTCTCCGACAGCCGTAAACATGTGGACAATTCCTACACCTGCTGTAAAAATTCCAGAAATGAAAATTGCAATCGTTCCCATACCAATCCCTGCCACTGCTGCTACAATCCCAATCACCACCCCAAAGATGACACCGATAATTGCAATCACAAGCGGTATCACGATCGGCGCTCCTATAAGAATAATCGCAGCGAGCAAAATCACCTTTGCTGTCCTGTTGTGTCTCTCATTTTCATAAGTACCACGTTCTTCTGACCGGCTCTGCTCATATGAATACACTCCGGCTACCGGCATTTTCCGACTGTCAAACTGAAAATCCTGATAACCATTTTCTGTGAAGGCTCCTCCCAGATCGCTTCTGCCATCCAGGCCTGCCTTTAACTTTTCTGCAACTTTCTTTGGACTTTCCAGCTCCGAAATTACTTTTTGTTCATTTTCTTCTCCTGCCGCATCAAAATAATCATTATAATACTGCATTGCATCTGTTCGCTCTTCCACTGCCACATCCTGCAAAAGCGCTGCCAGCTCTAACATAAATTCTATTCGATTCATGCAGTCACACCTCCCTCAAATATCTCACTGATCTTCTTTGAATACACTTTCCATTCCTCGCAATACAGATTCAGCTGTGCCATTCCTCGATCCGTCACCTTATAGTACCGTCGGTTTCTGCCGTCAAACTGCATATCGTACACTTCCAGGCATTGATCTTTCTGGAGTCTTCGTAAAACCGGATACAAAGTAGACTCCGATACTTCCAACACTTGTCTGACATCCTGTGTAATTTTATATCCGTAAGTCCCCTGACTTTCTCTGGATACAACTGCCAACACAATCGCATCTAACAATGCCGCTCCTGTGTTAAATACCATGTCATCACTCCTAGTATAATAATGGTGTAGTCAGTAAGACTACTTGGTTAATAAGTTTCTATATACCAGATAACAGAAGAAGGAGTTCTTCCTTCATCAGATGTTATCCTAAATAATTATCATGTCTGACGGTTCCTGATAGACACCAGAGAAAGCATAAGGTATCATCTCTTAGGATAGGACAAATAATGTATCACTCCTTGGGATGCTGATTTCACCAGCAGATACCTACAAGAAAGTCAATTAGTCCATTCGACAGGGTTTTATGTTTTAGCTGGTTGGGAGCCGGAAGGCCATACCCGTATAACGTGCTAGGTTGTGTACCTGCCAGATTGGAAATGGATTCCTATCAGAAAGGAGCTATCGCTCATGTCAAACAAATTTATTTTTAATCTTGATGATTTATTCATCTCTGTTGGTATTGATGTTGGTGCTGACTTCTCCTGGATGTCTATCGCACTTCCTAACCAACAGATTATAGGAAAACCTTATAAAATCCTACATAATCAAATGAATTCCCTCGCAACTGCTGTTTCTAAAATAAAAGAAGCAGAAGAGTTGTATTCTTTGGAAAGTCGCATTTTCCTCGAATCCACGGGAATTTATCATTACCCACTCTTCTGCTATCTTCGTGATAAGGGTTTTAACTGCTCGGTTATTAATCCTATCATCACTAAGAATAGCACAAATATCAACATACGAAAAGTACATAATGACCGTTTTGATTCTAAAAAAGCGGCTTTAGTTGGTTTGAAGCCTGATCTAAAGGTTTCTCTTATGCCTTCTGACCTTGCTTTGAACTGCCGCAATCTCTGTCGTGAATACTACGATTTAATGGATAACCGCAGTGCTTACGTGAACAAGCTTCAAGGCGAATTGCGTATGGCTTTCCCACAGTATCTTGGTATATTCTCCAAGATTACAGCCAATACATCTCTTACATTATTGGAAACTTATACATCTCCATCTGCCTTTATTGAAGCAGACCCGCAAGAGATTATTGATACCATTAAATCAACTGCACGTTTTGGAGTTGCATATGCTGCCAGCAAATACAATGCCATTATTCAAGCCGCTCATGATGCTAATGAATTTGGCTATATTTTAGACAGCAATATCAAACGTATTCGTTTATATATCAGCTTCATCCGTAAGTACGACGAAGAAATCAAAAACATTCTCGATGCTATGCATGAGCTTATTGATGCCAATGAAGAAACTGACTTCGTCAAACAGATTCACTTAGTTGAAACGTTCAAAGGCGCTGGTTTCTTATCTGCTGTAACTCTCATGGGAGAGATTGGTAATTTCTCTGCTTTTTCAAAACCCAAGCAACTTTTCGCTTATTTCGGTCTTGATCCAGCAGTAAAACAATCTGGTAAATTCGAAGGAACTAAGATTCAAATTTCCAAAAGAGGATCTGCTATAGCCAGACGAGCTATTCATACACTGACTTTACAAAGCATCAGCACATCCCGTACAGGAGAAGCAAAAAATCCGGTACTCCGTGATTACTATCTGAAGAAATGTGAATCAAAACCTAAGCTTGTAGCAATGGGTGCCGTTTCACACAAGGTGTGCAATATGATATTTGCAATACTCAGAGATAACAAACCTTTTGAAATCATTACTCCGCAGGAGCATATTCAACAATACAATGCTGCTAAATGCGACATAGCTGCATAAAATACTGTTAATCCAACGAACCAATATCTTTTTTTGCAAAATGATATTTTCACCAAGGGATAAGTGTACCCTTTTTTATGGAGAAAATATTTTTCATTTATCTATTGACATTTATTAGCTGGACTTTATCTTTTTCTATTTGTGATTCATAATATGATAATAAATTTAATACTATTTATTTATCTATATTATATATCATATAATATTGTTGTCAATGTAAAAATATATAAGAATTTATGAAGATTTTCTTAATGTCGTGCCAATTTCTGCCTGAAATCTACCCCATTTTCAGACATACAGACAGGGACGATACGGAATCATCTCTTGTATAAGAAACTACTTCTGTATCGCCCCTGTCCTTTATTGTTCAATCCATCCATAACATCGAAAATCAGAATCGATTTCCCCATAAATACCATAGCACCAAACATTCTGCCACAAGTAATGCCGGCACACCAACATAAAATTTCGGTTTTCTCGTCTTGTGATGAAAGGTATACATTCCAAGAAGCGCTCCGGCTCCTCCTCCAAGCGCCGCCACCGTCAGAAGGGTCGCTTCCGGAATGCGCCATTTCCTTTTCACTGCCTTTCTCTTATCGATCCCAAACAGGGAAAACGCAAACAAATTGATCAGGAGCACGTAACCGATTGCGATTTCTATCATACTCGTACCTCTTCTTTCTGCGCAAAGGAATATATAATTTTCTCCTTTACTCTCTTTCCGGTAAGCCGTTCCAGCACTTCTCCATAATAGCGGAGCTGTTTCTCATATCGTTCTGCAAGCTCTTCCCGAGATGCTGCCCGGTCTGTCTTATAATCCACGACGACAATTCCGTCTGGCTCCTCAAAATAAACATCTATGATTCCCTGCACGATCAGAAGTTCTTCCTCTTCTTCCTGTCTCTCGAGCAGTTCCGGATAAATTGTATCCGCCGAAACTCCAAGTACAAATGGCTGTTCTTTTTTCAGGCAGCCACTTTGTGCCGCTTTCCGAAGTCTGAGACCAAGCGGACTTTCCAGCAATCCTAAAATATCTTTGTAGTAGATACTTTCCATCATCTCCGGCTTAAGTTTCCCTTCCTCACAGAACTTTGCCGCCTCAGCATACAATTGCGAAATAGTATAACTTTTTCCAAAATCCAGCAGTTCCAAAAACTTATGGTATGCCGTTCCCCTGGATGCCCCGGACAAAGTTCCCGTGTATCCCGGCTCTGTTTTCTCCCGCATAAAGTCTGGAACCAAAGGAACTATCTCGGGCTCTTCATACAAAATTTCTCCTGCCTCTTCCTCAGGCTCTGACCTTTTTTTCAGTTCAGACACAGTAAATTTCAATTTCATCTTCTGCATGGCTTCGTATGGATACTGATAGGAAAACTGTTCTTCAATCTGCGCTCTCATTCTCTCATCATAGACATATGCTGTATCCCAGTTTCTTAAGAGCTCTTCTGTCAATGCCTGCTCCACTTCCTCCGCAGTTTCCTGCAAGATAAGATGTTCCGGAAAAATCTCTTCCACAACGAGCGGAACCTTCTTCTGGTACATTGCATTGGTAAACGGAACATTCATCCCATATCCATTCAGCAGATCTGCAAGCACCTGATTCCGAAACAGCGCCGGCAAAATCCAGTCAAAATACGATATAGCCCTCGAAAGAACTCCAAATGGAAGCGCTGTTTGTTCTCTGGACTGAATGGAAGCAAAACTTTTCAATTTCTTCTCCAGATTAGAAATGCTTCCAATTAAAATCAGTTTTTCCTTTGCTCTTGTAAGTGCAACATAAAGTACGCGAAGTTCTTCCCCGAGATTTTCCAACTGAACCTTTCTCTGGATCACTTTTTTCAGGAACGTCGGAATCTTCGTCCGGTACTCCAAATCGACTGCATCCACCCCGACTCCAAGTTCCGGGTGAACTACAATGCTTCCCGTCGTATCCTGCATATTGAAACGCTTGCTCATTCCCGCTACAATGACGATTGGAAATTCCAGCCCTTTACTTTTATGGATACTCATCAAGCGCACCGTATCCGCCTGCTCATCGGCAATGTTTGCCTCTCCGTAATCAATATCATATTTCCTCAGCTGTTCAATATAGCGCACGAAATTAAAAAGCCCTTTATAACTTGTAGCTTCAAAAGCAATCGCCTTCTCCACAAGCATCGCCAGATTCGCCGCCCGCTGCCCGCCTCCTGGCATCGCCGCCACATAATTTCCATAGCCGGTTTCATCTAGAATCTGCCAGAGCAGTTCGTGGATGGCCGTATACGGGAGCCTCTCCCGGAAGTCCTCCATCTTCTCATAACACCTGTCTAATTTTTCTTGGATCGCTCTGTCGTCCCCCATCCGCCGGTAATCCTGCACCGCCTGATAAAAAGGTACTTCCTTTTCCTCGCATTTGATCTTGGCAAACTCTTCACTGGAAAGTCCTGCAAACATTGATTTTAACACGGCTGCAAGCGGAAGATCCTGCCGCGGATTATCCAGCACACGAAGATAATCTAACAACAGACGAATTTCTCTCGTCTCAAAATACCCCTCTTTCGATCCAGTAAAGGTTGGAATTCCTTCCCGGTTCAGCACTTCCGTAAAGACATCTGTCCATCCTTTCAAACTTCTCGTAAGAATGACAATATCGCTGTATTTTGCCGGACGATATGCCCCGCTTTTTTTATCAAATACCGGGTGTGCTCCCACAAGCTGCTTGATCCTTGCCGCAATTGCACGCGCCTCAAGCTCCCGGTCAGATGCTTCCCTTACTTCGGTTTGTTCGGAAAATCCTCCGCCGTATTGACCAGCAGTACCTCCGTCTCCATTCCCGGCTTCTCCTCGTAGTCTGCTCCCACATACAATGCAGCTTTCTCATCGTATGTAATTTCTCCTAGTTCTTTTGTCATAATCTGCTCGAATACGAAATTGGTGCTGTCCAGCACCTCTCTTCTACTTCGGAAATTTTTATGGAGATCGATCCGCTGTTTTTGACTTTCTTCTATACTATATGTGTTAAATTTTTCCATAAACAGTTCCGGTCTGGAAAGACGGAAACGGTAAATACTCTGTTTGACATCTCCCACCATAAACACGTTATAGTTGCCTTCTGACACCGTAGAGACACTTGTGAGAATCGCCTCCTGGATCAGATTGCTGTCCTGGTACTCATCAATCATAACTTCCGCAATTTTTTTCTGATAATCTTTCGCGGCCTCAGAAGGGATGAGCCCCTCCTCTGTCTTTTCTGTCAGAATGCGAAGTGCATATTGCTCCATATCCGAAAAATCAATCAGGTGTTTACTCCGTTTCTTTTCCTCGAATGCATCTGCAAAGAACTGTACCAACCCTGCAAGTACAGACATCGTTTTCCCTGCTTCCACCATATCTTTCCACAATTCCTCCGGTGCTTCATAGAAAAACTGATCCTTAAGCGCTCCCACAATGTCTTTCACTTCTTCTCTGATATTCTTTACCGAGGCAGTGAGTTCTTCCGATACACTTTTGTCTTTGTTCGCTGCAAATCGCTTCCACTTCCAGTCTGCAAACAAGTCATACATTCCCCGCATCGTTGTCTGCGCCAGCAGCTTTTGAATCCTCTCGCGATCCTCCTTGAGTGCATCGGCATACATATAAGGGCCGTCCGGCTCCTGGCACTGTCTTATCCCTTCTTCCAGAAGTGCCATTGTTTCTTCCAACGCTTTTCTCAAACTCTCTTTCGCATAAACAGCTCCTTCCGAAGCCTCAAATGCTTCCATCGTATCTACTTCATAGGATTTCACACACTGACGGAGCCACTTTTCCGGCTCCGGATTGCTTCGAGAAAATTCATACAACTGCAAAATAATCTCCTCGATCTTCTTGTCGTCCCTTCCTGCTGCAAAACTTTCGATGCAATCCAAAAAAGATTGCTCACCGGCTGTATAACAGTTCTCCAAAACTTCTTCCAGCACATCCTGCCGAAGCAACTTCAATTCTCCCTCATCCGCAATCCGAAATCCCGGATCCAGATCGATCATATGAAAATAGTCCCGGATGACCGAAAGACAAAAGCTGTGGATTGTCGTCACCTGTGCATTGTGGATCAGTGTCGCCTGTCGCTGCAAATGGACATTTTCCGGCTGCTCCTCCATTTTTTTCTCAATCGCATCCCGAATACGTTCTTTCATCTCTGCCGCCGCAGCTTCCGTGAATGTCACGACGAGCATCTGATCTACATCAATCGGCGGCTCATCTACTGTCAGTCTCGTGATGATCCGCTCTACAAGCACCGCTGTCTTTCCTGAGCCTGCCGCCGCAGACACAAGAATATTCCTGTTTCTAAGATGGATGACCTGCGCTTGTTCCTTTGTCCAAGATACTCCCATCCGATGATTCTCCCCTTTCTTTTTTCATAATCTACTCTTTCACTTCTTGCTCCATTTGCTGCAATGCTTCCACATCTTTCAATTTGGAAAGTTTCCGATACTCATACCCCGGTATTTTCTTATCAAATCCACAGATTCCCTGATACGGGCAGTAATCACACCCAGTCTTTCCTCCCAGTTCATATGGAAGGATTTCTGCTTCCCCATCTAAAATCCGCTGTCCGATCCGATTTAAAATCTGATCTGTATATTCTGACAAAATGTTAAATCCTCTTCCGCTCAACACTTTTGACGTCTTTGAGAGGCTTTGATCCTTATTTCTTCCAACCGGGATCACATCCGAGTTCCCCGAAAAAGAACGATCCAAATGGGTGATGACTTCCTCTGAGGAATTGACGATGCCATCTGGTTTTAATTCTTTCAAAACTGCCTTCTCCCCAAGATTTTCTCTGACTTCCTTTTCCACGAACGGATCTTTCATCTGATAGTAGAAAATTCCTGCCGGAACAATCTCCTTCTCCGGATGTTTCTGCTCTTCCATCTCCATCACCGCGTTCAAATAGACAATCAACTGTAGCTGCAATCCATGATACATTTCTCCTAACTGAAATGCTTTTGACCCAGTTTTATAATCAATGACTTTGACATAGACATGCTCCTCATCCTCATACAGATCTACACGGTCAATCTTTCCTCTCAGCCGCATCCGTGCATGCTCTGACAGTGACAAATTAACCGACTCCAAATGTGCCAAATTCCCAAAGCTGATCTCATATCCCGCCGGCACAAAATCTCCCTTCTCCAGTTGCTTAGTCAACGCCCATACCGTTCTTCTAAGCAGACGTTTCATACGCGTGATCACATATTCATTTCTGGAAGAACTATATAACACTGCATTTCCATAGTTTGTGACACCTGCCTCCACACTTTCCTCGATGAGTTGTTCCCGCAATTCCTCAGAAACTGTCGTCCATGTCACTTGGTGCTCTTCTAATTTTTTCGAAAACTGTTCCATCGCACTGTGGAAAATATTCCCAAGATCTACCGGTTTAAATCCATAGACTGCACGCTCTTCCAACTTCATCCCATAAGTAAGGAAATGCGCATAAGCACAGGCAGAGAATTTTTCTAATCTTGTCACGCTGTTCTCTAAGATCGTGCCATAAAGCTTTCTAGCCACCTCTTCCGATAACTGATCGTGCGGACGTTTCAGATGGTTTGCCGCAAGCAATTGCTCCATCTGTGCATGCCACTTAGGGTGCTTCCGATACCAAGTATATAGCTCCTTCCATGCTCCTCCAAATGTCTCACTTCGCACCTGCAGCCCTTCCACAAGATACGGAAGTGCCGTCTCCGGTGTCAGTTCCTTTTCCCAGAATGGCCTGTCTTCCTCCTCTTCCACCAAAAGTTCTGGATACATCCTTTTTAGATCTGCGATCAGATAGGCAGGACGCAGACTTTTCCCTTCCGAGGAGATTTTAGAAAAAGTCAAATACAGATACTCAGATGGTTTTGTCAGATGCAGATACAGATAAAATTTCTGAATGTAAGCCTGCTCCTTCGCCCCCGGTGCCAGTGCCACCTTCTGCTCCTGAAATCTCTCCCGGTCATACTCGGACAACAGTCCTCCTGCTCCCTGCTTTCCCGGAAGCCAGGTGTCATTCACCCCTGCCAAAAATAAAACTTTCACATCCTGAAGCCTTGTACGCTCGATATCTCCAACGACCACCTGATCGATTCCCGGAGGAATCACACCGACCTTTGCCTCCTGAAGCCCTGCATCGAGAAGTTCTCTGTATTCCCCGAGAGAAATCTGCTCTTCCCCAAGCAGTTCTGTAAACTTGTCAAACAGCTCCAGTACAATCCGGTAAATCTGGGCATATTCCTTTGCAAGTACCAACTGTCCCCGCTCCTGAAACCGCACTTCATATATGCCGATCTTCTTCTGCATCTCTTCCTGAACGAGAAATGCATAAATTGCCTCCGTCACTTCCCGCACCGTCTTTTTCCGGCGCTTCAATACCTCTGTGAGTCTTTCTAACTTCTCTATAAATTTCTGCCGGAATGCATTCCAACGAAGCATGTCCTCAGCGTCTGCATGCGGACTTTGCCTTACCCACATCTCTTTCCACTTCTTATATCCACGAATGCCGAGTGCCACCACATAGTTTTCCACATCGTCCACCTCTTCCCGTGTAAAACCGGTCAGATTTGTCCTCAGAAAACGGAACGTACTCTCATAGGAAAAGTTTTCGTCGATCATCGCCAAAAGACTTCTCAAGTATTCCACAAAGGAATTGAGCAGCACACTTCGTTTGTGATCCATAAAAAATGGAACCCCACAAATCCGAAATGCTCTCTCCATATATTCCGCATAAGTTTCCATATCACTGACAATCACAGCCATATCCCGGTAGCGGTACCCCTTTGTCCGCACCAGCCTGAGAATCTCTGAGACAACGAACACCGACTCTTCCTTTGGATTTTTGACCGCATGAAGCGACAGCATATCCTGCTTGTTGTCATACACCCGCTTCGTATAGCGGAACAAGTTCTGCTCTAAAAAAGCAAGCGGCGGATTTTCCCGGAATCTAACAGGAACTTCTCCCCGGTTTCCATACAACTGCACAGGAGGCTCTACCTCAATGTTTTCCTCCGCTGCAATGTGCACCAATCCGGTAACCATCTGCTTACTCAGAGTAAACAACTGATACTTATGCTTCAACTGGTAAGGATCCTCCCTCTGATCTATCGTCACAGTAACGGTTACTTTCCGGCAAATTTTTAAAAGCTGTCCAAGCACCCGGTTCTGTACCGGTGTAAATCCGGTGAATCCGTCAAGTACAACCACACTGTCTTTTAAAATCTCTGACTGCTGCACGACCGCACTAAAGACATCCAGCAATTCTTCTCCGGTAATATATTTTCCCTGCAGATACTCTCCGAATTTTTCCTGAAGTTTCTGGATATCGTGAAGCTTCCAGTAAAGCTGCGGGCCGATCTCTCCACTTTCCATTACACGCTCCAGTTCCTCTGCGCCAACATCATACTGTGTGAATTCTGAGATCACCGATTTCACTTCACTGATGTATCCAAGACGCCGGATATTGCTCCCCAGTACCTTTAATTCTCCTTCCATATCCCCTGCCGCCTTCCTTAGCAGCAAGCTTTTCCCGATATCGTCAAGCACGATTCTTCTGTTTCCGCCCACCTCCTCAAAAATGCGATGCGCCAGCCGTCCAAAGCTTAATACATCAATATTCATGATTCCATGCCGCGGATGCAGTCTGACTAATTCTTTCTGTGTCTGCATCGTAAACTGCTCCGGCACAAGCACAATGTAATTCCGATTTGGATTTTCGCATGCTCCTGCAATAACCTGTTCATACAGATATCTGGATTTCCCGGATCCAGAATTTCCAAAAATAAATTGTAACGACATCATTCACCTCTTACTTCTTTCCAAACACAACATTTCCCTGTTCATCCAGTATCTCATACCACTCCGGCACACGCTGCGTCATATAGAGAAACGGCCAGTCTTCGATTTCAAATTTCCGCTCTTTCTTTCCCGGCTCTTTGACGATCAATGCTTTCAGCGCCTTGCTGCAAATTTCAAATGCATATGCCCGGTCGTACTGTTCGACAAATCCATTTTTCTTCGCATTTCCAATCTTCACAGTCCGGACAAGTTTCATCGCTTCTTTCTGAAACCTGTATACATCTTCTTTTTCCTCGTAGGAAAGCGCTGCAATTTCCCTCTCTTTCAACTCCTCGGCATCTGCACCCAATGCAAGCACTGCCTCTGTTTTCGATGGAAACTTCCGGCATTCCTCCTCAAATACGCGCTGCAATACGGGATGCCGCGTCTCCTCTCCACAATCAAAAATCTTCCATACCCAGTTTGTCCGGATACTCCCCTCGCTACGGATATAGTGATAGATTTGCTCTACGCCGCTTCTTGGGATCATCGTCGGCAAAGTCACCTTCAGGAAAGTCCCGTCGATCCCAAGTAAAGACAGTTCTCCGGTTTCACGCCCTGTATTCACTACTCCTACATTATTCCCCAGCTGCATTCCCATCGTCAGCTGCTTGGAAATATAGTAATCCGCCACACGAAACCAGTTCGCACTTTCTTTGACATCCCAGTTCCGGTCCAGATCCACCACCGTCTCAAAGACTTCTCCATCCAGAAGTCGGTCGATCTCTTTCCCGTCCAGCAATCCCGATACGACCGGAACTGTCAGATATTTCCTGCGGCAGTATCGCACCATCGGCTTCCAGTACGCTTTACACCCTGCCACTGCTGCCGCAAAGATTCCAAACACTACCAGCCATGCTGCCAGACCGTTTCCTCCAGAAAGCGCCCACTCTGCCATCTGCATCGCCGCGCCCGCTGCGATCATCGCAATAAATAGAAATACTGTCACCACCATCATCTTCCGGAACCATGTTCCATGTCTGAGTTCTTCCTTAGAAATCTTTCTCATACCTCTCCTCCTCTCCGGATTTTCTGCTCACTCCTGATCTGTTCCTTCCTGATTCCAAAATAAAAATCCTCCGAAAATCATGTATCTCATTATAACATGATTTCCGGAGGAAATATAGAACGATCTCCCACTATAAAATTAATTTTCCCGTCTTACCACCGTTTTTCTGATCAACAATATACTGAAACCTGCCAGAATCACCAGACCTATTACACCGGATATCAGTCCATAGAATGGATTCCCATCGGCGAGGCCGGATAACTTCATGATCGCATTCATGATGGCGATCATGCTCCTTCCACCAAACAAAAAATAGTCCGCAAGGGGATATACAAGCCATAAAACTGCCGGTACTCCAAATGCAAATATGATTCTTCCTATTTTATTCAGACGATACCAGATGATAGACACCATATACCCTGCCCCTGCAAAAAGTGCATACACTACAGACAGCAGTGCTACCGAGACGATTGCCCTCACAACGGAAGATACCTGCTCTAAAAACTCTGGATAAAACAAGGGTAAAATTTCTCCTCCAAATTTGATATTTCCCCATCCGTTCAGCTTTTGATCTACTGTAGCAAGCAAGGTATCAGCCACTCCACACATCCCGGCACCGGCTGCGAAGACAAGCATCTTTCCTGCCAGAATCTGCTTTCTGCTCACACCATTCTGCAATAAAAACTGGAAGCTTTCTGTAAAACTACACATTCCGATGATCAGCATAAACATCGCCGACATCATATTCATTCCGTTCATCGTCACATATTCTCCACCAATCTTGCTCGCAATCAGCAATGCCAGTAGACGCATTCCAATCTGAACAAGATATAACATCCCAATTGACTGCCACACTTCTTGAAACTGATATTTAAAACTCTTCTTCGTTCTCATATACATCCCCCTCTAACGATTTGTCATCTGGATAAACATCTTCTGCAAGTCCAACTTCGCCACTTCCAGCTCTTCCGGTGCTTTCTTCCATTTTTCTTTGGAACTTCCGATCACATATGCCGTCTTCATCGTTCCGAGCATCTCCGTGCCGATTACATCCTCTCCCTGGCTCCATATGTCAACCATTTCCTTCTTTCCGGAAATTCTATAACCACCGGCAAGCAACTCCTCTGTCGCACAATTCTTCACAATCTTCCCGTCTTTTAAGATCACAACATGTTCGATCACACTTGCGACCTCTTCAATCAGATGTGTGGAAATTACTATCGTAAACGGTTCTTCTATATACTTCTCAAGAAGAATCCGATAGAACATCTCTCTGTGATTCGCATCCAGCCCAAGGACCGGCTCATCTAAAAACAGATATGGAACATTGACAGAAAGCGCAAGAACTAGCTTAAAAATCGACTTATACCCGGTGGAAAGTGTCCGCACTTTTTTCTTCGTATTCAGCCCAAACATCCTTGCAAGTTCCATCGCATACTCCATATCGAACTTCGGATAAAATTCCTTCGACCATTGAAATGCCTGCTGGATCTTCATCCATGCCGGGTAAAGTGTCTGCTCACTCATCAGATACATATTCTGCTGCACCTGATCATTTTCCCTTGCAGGCTTTCCATCTACCAGCACTTCTCCCTGATCCGGAAAAATCCGGTTACTGATAATATTGAGCATGGTGGATTTCCCTGCTCCATTTCGTCCTAGAAGCGCATATATTTTCCCATCCTCAAACTGTACACTGACATGATCCAGCGCCTTTGTGTCCTTATAGCCCTTTGACACTTCTTTGATCTCTATCCCTCTCATTTTGAAAATCCCCTTTCTATCATCGAAATGATCTCCACATCTGTAATTTCCAGCTTCTTCGCCTCCTCTACAAGACGACTTACAAAATTTTCATAAAACTGGTCTTTCCTCTTTTGTCTTAATTTCCTTACTGCACCTTCTGCCACAAACATTCCTACTCCTCTCTTCTTATACACGATCCCGGCATCTACCAGCAGGTTGATCCCCTTAAGCGCAGTTGCCGGATTGATCTTATAAGTCACAGATAGCTCTGTTGTAGAAGGAATCTGACTCTCTTCCTGAAATACCCCTGTCAAGATTGCATCTTCCATCCCTTCTGCAATCTGCAAAAATACAGGCTTCTCATCATCAAAATTCAGCTTCATCTTTTCCTCCTCTCGTTATGTGGTTAATTACTCAAGTAATTAACTATATATGCATTATATCCACCACTCCTACTTTTGTCAATTACTTTGCTTCAAAAAGTTTTGTAAAAAACAAAAAACCTCGCAACGTTTTCTATACGTTGCAAGGCATCTTTCTCTATTCTTTCTGTTCTTTCTCTATGCTATATTTACACCTATGCTGGAATGTCTTTTTCTTTCCTAGACCATCATTGCGATCAGAGAAGGAATCAAACAGACAAGCGCACACAACAAATCTCCTAAAAACCGGCACACAATCCGTTCGTCATCATCCAATTCCCCAAATGGAATCACCTTCTCATCGACAAAGTCTACCATATCTTTTGTGATATGTTTCTTTTTTTTCTCTTCTTTTTCCTCCAACAAATGATGGATCCGAACCCCATCCAGCCTAAGATATTGAATCCATGCCAACATAAGGAAAATACATCCTGCCACAAAAAGTGCATTCTCTGCAAGTGACCGATATCCCCCTTGATTCAAAAACTTGTCCCACAGAAGGCAGAGAACCATCGCTACAGCAAATTTTGCCACAGACTGATATAACATTGGACGGATCATATATTTTTGAAATATCATACGGATTTTTTTAATCATAGTTTTTCTTCCTTTACCTAAGTATTACTTCATTTTCTCTGTCCAGATTATACTTTTTCACAAAAAATAAGTCTTGTCAAGGTTTTCCCAACAAGTTCTCCCCTCAACAAGACATACTTTTATCATTTTTATCCAGCTTTTAGACAACAGCTTCGCTTTTGCCTCAGCCGTGATATTTTTCTTATTTTTCGATCTCTCTGCGATATCCTTCCAGTTCTTTCTGATTTCCATAGACAAAATGTCCCGGCAGAATTTCTTCCCAAACCGGCTGATCCACACTGTAATCATGAATCGACGGATCATAAACAATAAGTTCTTTATTCTTCTCACGCTCCGGATCCGGAATCGGAACTGCAGAAAGCAGCGCTTTTGTATATGGATGAAGCGGGTGCAGGAACAACTCTTCTGCTTCTGCAAGCTCCACAATACGTCCCTTATGAATTACCGCAATACGGTCTGAAATAAATCTTACAACAGACAGGTCATGTGCGATAAACAGGTACGTCAGTCCTTTTGTCTTCTTCAACTCATTCAGAAGGTTCAATACCTGTGCACGGATAGAAACATCCAGCGCAGAAATCGGTTCATCCGCCACAACAAACTCCGGTTCCATGATCAACGCACGCGCAATACCGATACGCTGTCTTTGTCCACCTGAGAATTCATGTGGGAATCGAGATGCAAATTCCGGTAAAAGACCAACTTCCCGAAGTGCATTCTGCACTTTATTGTATCTGTCTTTCTCATCTTTGTAAAGGTGATGATTAATCAGACCTTCTGAGATAATATAATCAACTTTCGCACGTTCATTTAAGGATGCCTGAGGATCCTGGAAGATCATCTGACATTTTTTTATCACTTCAAGGTCGAGTTCTTTGGAAATCTTACCACTGATGCGACGCCCTTTAAACAAAATCTCTCCAGCAGATACCGGGTTGATTCTCGTGATCGCACGTCCGATCGTTGTCTTTCCTGATCCTGACTCTCCTACGAGCGCGAAGGTCTCTCCTTTATAAATATCAAAGTTCACATGGTCAACTGCAACGAACTTCTTCTTTCCGGTTCCGAAGGTAATCTGCAGATCTTTCAACTCAATCAGTTTTTCTTTTTCTTGCATAATTCTTACCCTCTTCCTTCCATACTCGCACGAAGACGTTTAATTGCCTCCGGCTGTTCAATCTTCGGTGCACGCGGATCTAAGTACACGTTTTCGCCTTATGCGTTGGTGTGATCTCAAAGAATGGCGGCTCCTCCTCAAAGTCGATTGCAAGTGCCTTCTTGTTACGAGGTGCAAATGCATCCCCTTGAATCTTATTGAATAAGTTCGGTGGTGTACCTTCAATCGTCGGCAACGGTTCCCCTTTCACTCCTAGCTGTGGAAGGGAAGATAACAATGCCCATGTGTACGGATGCCATGCATCATAGAAAATCTCATTGACTGTACCATACTCAACGATCTGTCCCGCATACATTACTGCAACACGGTCCGCTACATTTGCCACAACACCAAGATCGTGTGTAATATAAATAACTGTCATCTTCAGTTCTTTCTGAAGATCTCTGATCAGATTCAGAATCTGTGCCTGGATTGTTACATCCAGTGCAGTCGTAGGTTCGTCACAGATCAGAATATCCGGATGACAGGCAGTTGCGATCGCAATGACAACACGCTGTCTCATACCACCGGAAATTCATGCGGATACTGATTGTATCGTTTCTCCGGAAATGGGATTCCTACTTTTTCAAGCATCTCCAGTGCCATTTTCTTTGCCTCAGCACCTTTGATTCCCTGATTCAATTCGATACTTTCCTGAATCTGTTTTCCTACTTTTTTCAATGGATTCAGAGAAGTCATCGGATCCTGCATTACCATAGAAATTTTCTTTCCACGGATCGTTCTCCAGTCCTTCTCTTTTTTATATTTCGCCAGATCTTTTCCATCATACATGATTGATCCGTGTGTAATACTTCCATTGGAGTCAAGCATTCCTAAGAAAGACTTTGTAAACACTGACTTTCCTGATCCTGACTCTCCTACAATTGCAAGTGTTTCTCCTTCATAAAGGTCTAAGGAACATCTGCGAATCGCCGTCAGTTTTCTGCCACGTAAGCTAAACTGGATTTCTACATCTTTCGCAGACAAGATTGGTTCTTTTGTCATAGCAGTCCTCCGTTCTATACGTGATTTCTCGGGTCAGCCGCATCAGAGAACGCATTTCCCACAAGGTAAAATGTAACTGTAATAAGAGATACAATTACCGCCGGGAAAATCAACAGATACGGGTGTTCGAGGAAATAGTTACGGGCATTTCTAAGCAGAATACCCAGTGACGGTGTATCGATTCCAAGTCCAAGTCCTAAATAAGATAACGTAGACTCAAGTGCAATTGTCGACGGGATCGACAGTGCAAGTCTCAGAATAATGATACTGATCAAATATGGAAGAATGTTCTTTACGAGCACCCTCCAGATCGGAGTACCTAAGCATCGTGAAGCAAGATTGTATTCTCTGTCACGATACATCATAACAAGGTTACGCACATTTCTCGCCATGGTCAGCCATCCGAATCCAATCAGTGAAATACACATAATTGTAAAGGACTGCCCAACAAGAAGCGCAATCAATGTCATATAAATGATAACCGGTACGTTATTAATAATATTATAAACTTCTGTCAAAATACGATCGAGGCTTCTTACATATCCCCAAATACAGCCAATGATAACTCCGAGCACACACTCTCCAAGCGCAACGATCAGCGCCAGCTTAATGGATGTCTGTGCTGCATACCATACCTGACACCAGTAATCACGTCCGAGATTATCTGTTCCGAACCAATATTCACCATTCGGTGACTGGAATGCCATAGCTGAATTTGTTTTTAATGCAGCATAATCATATTTTCCAATGTGCAGTGCGATGAAAGAGAAAATTACAAGTGCAAAAAAGACAATAGCCATCACAACTGCTGATTTTTTCTTCAGAAAATTCTGGAACACGGATTTCCAATAAGAATAGTCTGAATATCCGGTACGTTCCGCTTCTTCTGCAGAATATTCCACGAACCGAAATAAATCATCTTTTTTCTCATTTTCGCCCATTATCGCGTTCCTCCTTTTCCTGTAAGTTTAATTCTCGGATCAAGTAACATCATAAGAATGTCTCCGAGAAATACACCCAGTGTACCAAGCACTGCGTAAAGGACTACAAGTGTCTGCACGACATTTACGTCATAGCGGACAATCGCATCCGTAAGAAGTGGTCCCATTCCCGGTACAGAGAAGAATCTTTCTACCAAAAGAGATCCACCTATCGTGTAGAGAAATGACGCCGGAACATATTGAGCCAGCGGTACAAATGCGTTCTTAAAGACATGTTTAATCATAATTCCCGCAGAAGAAGTACCCTTCACACGAGCCAGCTTAATGTAATCCTTATTCAGTTCATCTACCATATAACGTCTCGTCCAGAGTGCATAACTTGCGATAGATGCCAGTGACAGACATACGATCGGAAGTATACTTGTCTCTGACGGATTCCGTGTCGAATAAAGCGACGGAAGCCCGAGCACTTTCGAACCAAATGCCAACACAAGTGAGTATGACACAAGGCTTGGAACCGCATTTACAAAAATTGTGTATGCTGTTCCTACATGATCTAAGATCCGGTCTTTGTTTAATGTCTGGATAATACCGATAAGGATACCTAGAAAAAGGGAAATCACAAGTGCAGTACATCCAAGTTTCATAGAAATTGTAAATTTATCGCCAATTACCGATACGACATCAACACCGTTCTGAATTCTTCTGGATTCGCCAAAATCGAATTTCAGAAGCTGCCCATAATAACGAACGAGTTGTTCCGGCATCGGATCTAACAGTCCTGCTGCCTGTAACTGCTCTTCTTTCTGCTCTGGTGTAAACTTCATTAACTGATCTTCTGTAAAGAAATAGTCTGTCGGAAGCATTCTCATCAACAGAAAAACGATCGTTACAACAATCAGGACTGTCACAACAGATTGTAACAGTCGCTTGATTGTATACTTAAACATTATTTATTAAATTCCTCTGCGAATTTCTCGTAATCTTCCGTAGTATAGGCGTCTACGGATGTCTCCCAGTCTTTATATTTTGCATTCTGCATACCATAGATTGCATGAGATACTGAGTAATCATTGATTTTTGATAACTGCCATGAAATCTCAAGGTTGTATGGGATTGTCATCGCATGTTTTAACATGTAAGCTTCTGCCTGTGCATATGCTTCATATCTTTCATCAAGATCTCCTGTAATTGCATTCGCTTTGTTTACAAGGTCTGTAAATTCTTTCCATGTAGCGATCAGTTCAGGATCTGTAGCATTGTTGATGTTTGTGTAGTTCATTGAATAGTAAGCTGTCTCTTCTCCGTATGTCTCCTGTCCGAGGAAGTTCTGCACATCACCATAGTCAGCTCCCCATCCATTCATAACAACAGAATGAAGACTTGGATCGATAACTTCCTGAGTTGAGCTGGATACATATGTTCCGATGTTTAATTTTATATAATCATCTCCAAGACATTCTGCAAAGTTTTCCTGAAGAACTGTTGCACCATCAAGTGCTAACTGAGAACCAGCTGGGATATAGTAATCCATCTCAACCGGGAATTTAACACCTTTTGCAGAGAGTTCTTCTATTGCCTGTTTCTTAAGCTCTTCTGCTTTTTCTTTGTCAAGTCTTCTCATCGTCTTGCCGTTAGACTCTGGAAGTTCGATTAATTCTTCTACTCTGTCAACGTACTCTGTACCATCTGAGAAGTATACAAGACCTTTCATTGTGTAAGCTGTATTCTCGCAGCTAAGTGGATTGATCATGTTTGCTCTCTCATAAGTTTTTGTCAGATCAAGTCCGTAGTAGATAGACTGACGGAATGCTTCGTTTGCAATCGCTGTATTCCAGTTTGTATCATCAGATCCGTCTTCGTTCTTCTTTGCATAGTTGAATTTCATCTGGTAAGAGAATTTCTTAGGAAGTTTCTCTGTCAGATAATCGTGATACTGGTTGTTCTCATCTTCGTAGATAGCTCTTAAGTTTGCTTCTGCAAGGTCGATTGTATCGATTTCTCCTGTATCATAGAGAGAGTATCCAACTGTTAAGTCTTCGATCAGTTTGATTGTAACTGTATCGAAAAGTTTACAATCTTTATCCCAGTAGCTTTCGTTCTTTGTCAGAGTCTTTGTGTTACCCTGGATGAACTCTGTTAAGATGTATGGTCCGTTGTACCATAATTTATCGATTCCTACAGATTTTACATTTTCTACACCAACTTCATCGATGAAGCCCTGAGAAATCGGGTACAGACATGCAGATACTGCTACTGTATCAAAGTATGGTGTCTCTGCTGTACAGTGGTAAACTACTGTGTAATCATCTGGCGTTTCGATTCCTACCATCTCAAGGAATTTCGATTTGTCAAGCTTTAATGCCTCATCTGCTGAGAGTGATTTTGTATATTCACGGTATTCCTTTGCACCTTTGATCATTGAGATTGGCATAGATGTGTTGTTACCAGCATCGTTCTTGTGTGCATTCAGGATCCACTCAAGAGCTGTTACAAAGTCATCTGCAACCATGTCAGCCTTTTCATTTCCCTGCTGATCTACCCATTTCACATCGTCTCTCATCTTAAATGTCCATGTAAGACCATTATCTTCTGTACCCCATTCTTTTGCGATACCTGCCACTAACTGTCCTTTTGGATTTGTCTCAAGGAAACCTCGTTTGTGTTACAAAGTACGTTTAAGTCAGCTGCCATCTCCGTATTCAAAATAAATACGTTCTCCATCTCACGCTGTGGCACTTCATAAGTCACAAGATCTTTAATCTCTTCTGAAGCCCCTTTTTCGCCTTTGGATTCTTTCTTGCCACTTCCACATCCAACAGTTGTTACTGCGAGTGCAGCTACCAGTGCAAGTGCAAGCCATTTGCCTCGTTTTTTCATAACTTTCTCCTCCTTTTATAATTTATAGCATTAAAGTTATTATAATTTTTCATCGCTACATTGTCAATAAATTTTTTCATTTTTTGCATGTTTACGCAAAATACTCTTCTCATCGTAATTCATCAGAATTTTCTATCTTTTTAGTATTTTTATATATTTTGTATTTCATCTACCCCTTTTTCCTTTTCTTTTGTCTATGCATCTACTGCCTATATTCTCGTATATATGATTTTCATATTCTTCATATAGTAGATTTTTTACGAAAATCGCATTGATCTCACAAGTATTTTTCTAGCTTTTCTCCTTATAAATATTTATTCACTCTTATATTGTATCATTTTTCTACATTTCAAAAAACATAGGATTTTTCTGATGCCACATCCAGATATTCCTTCAATAATTTCAGAGAGTTTCCAAATTTTTGCAAGAAAAGATTTCAATAATTCAAAAACTAGTCTTTGAACT
>ENA-OPYY01000042-OPYY01000042.1-human-gut-metagenome-genome-assembly--contig:-NODE-42-length-56776-cov-3.244011_pt1 | contig 56776 bp, 40 predicted proteins | sample MGYA00242472_ERZ504481 | MGnify/ENA primary metagenome ERZ504481 (study PRJEB26092, sample SAMD00036265) | human gut metagenome | host: Homo sapiens | study: EMG produced TPA metagenomics assembly of...
CAAGAGCAAAGTACTCTAAAGTGCCTCAGGAAGAAGAAGGCGATAACCGTTTAACTCCATAAGCTATGAATTTGGAGACAAAGATAATAATTTATAAATTTACCCCTCAGGTTTTTACATTGACCCATTTTTTCTTTTTACGAATCTTTGAACGATATTACTATATAATTGACACAAATTTATACGGTTTCTCCATTTTCTTTTGTTACATTTGCATCGTGTACGCAAACGATGTGTATTTGATGGCTGAAGTTATAACCTATTAAATGTAGTGCAATCATGAAAACGAACTATGAAATTCGCTATGCTGAGCATCCCGATGATGTGAAAAGCTACGATACGAAAAGCATTCGCTGCGATTTCCTTATAGGGAAGGCATTCTCCCAAAATAAAGTTTCCATTGAGTATAAACTACTTGCAAATCGTACATAAATAGAATATCACTTATTTAAACTTAATAATTTAACGTTATGAATCCGTATTTGAATTTTTCTTTGGAAGGTAAAGTAGCCCTTGTTACAGGTGCTTCTTATGGTATCGGTTTTGCTATCGCTTCAGCTTTTGCAGAGCAAGGCGCAACTATCTGTTTCAACGATATCAACCAGGAGTTGGTAGACAAAGGCTTGGCTGCCTATACTGAAAAGGGTATCAAGGCACGCGGTTATGTATGTGATGTGACAGATGAACCTGCTGTTCAGGCCATGGTAGCCCAGATTGAAAAGGAAGTAGGCTCTGTTGATATCCTCGTAAACAATGCCGGCATCATCCGCCGTGTTCCTATGCACGAGATGGAGGCTGCTGACTTCCGTCGTGTAATCGATATCGACCTCAATGCTCCGTTCATCGTATCAAAGGCTGTTCTGCCTGCCATGATGAAGAAGGGCCACGGTAAAATTATCAATATCTGCTCTATGATGTCCGAACTGGGTCGTGAGACTGTGTCGGCCTATGCCGCTGCCAAGGGTGGCTTGAAGATGCTGACTCGCAACATCTGCTCTGAATATGGTGAATATAACATCCAATGTAACGGTATCGGTCCGGGTTACATCGCTACCCCGCAGACTGCTCCGCTGCGTGAAAAGCAGGCCGACGGTAGCCGTCACCCGTTCGACTCGTTCATCTGCGCCAAGACTCCGGCAGGCCGCTGGCTGGCTCCGGAAGAACTTACCGGTCCGGCAGTGTTCCTGGCATCGGAAGCCTCTAATGCGGTAAACGGTCACATCCTCTATGTAGACGGAGGTATCTTGGCTTATATCGGAAAGCAACCGAAATAAATTTAAGGATAATTGAGAAGGTGATAAAGTGGCAGGATAATGTCACTTGTCACCTTTTTCTTTTGGGCGCGGATTACGCGGATTTCGCGGAAAGGATAAGGAAAATCCGTATAATCCGCGAAATCCGCGCCTAAAAGAAAGTTATACAACTGATTAGGAAAAAGCAATGATTATATGAGAAACTTTCTTTTATTATGTATGGCGGCCCTCTGCTGTCTTGCTTGCAACGATAGCAAGATAGTGACTATTACGGTAACCAATCCGTTAGCGATGGACCGTTCCGATGAGATGGTAGAGGTGTCCATGACCGAAATCTCAAACCTTCTGAATCTGGCAGACACCGCACAGATTGTGGTTCTGAATGTCGAAGGGGAGCAGGTGCCTTACCAAGTGACCTACGATGACAAATTAATCTTCCCTGCGACGGTAGCTGCCAATGCATCGGCTGCATATACCGTCCAGGCCGGTACTCCCGTCGATGTGGAGGTAAGGGCTTGTGGGCGGCAGTATCCCGAACGTCTGGACGACATGGCTGGGAGAACGACTTGGTAGGCTTCCGTGCCTACGGTCCTGCATTGCAGGCAAGGGGTGAACGCGGTTTCGGCTACGACTTGTTCACGAAGCGAGGCACTGCTGCACCGGTACTGGAAGACATGTATGCCAAGGAACTGGATGCAGACTCTTGGAAGCAGGTTAATGAATTGCGCAAGACAGACCCGAAGGCAGCCGATGAGCTGGTACGCACATTCTCCTATCATATAGACCACGGTTATGGCATGGACTGCTATGCAGTAGGCCCAACATTGGGAGCCGGAGTGTCTGCATTGATGGTGAATGATACCATTATCTATCCGTGGTGCTACAAGACGCAGGAGGTGCTGGACAACGGTCCGTTGCGCTTCACCGTGAAGCTGGAGTTCAATCCGTTGGCTGTGAAAGGGGATACTGCGGTGGTGGAAACACGTCTGATTACGCTGGATGCCGGTTCTCATCTGAACCGTACTGCCGTTTCGTATAGCAATCTAAAGGAATCTTTGCCCATTGTTACCGGTATTGTGCTGCACGAACCGGACGGTGCTGTGGTGGCTGATGCCGCTGGTGGTTATATGACGTATGTAGACCCCACTACCGGACCGGATAATGGCAAGATATTTATGGGGGCCGCTTTCCCTGCCGTTGTGAAGGAAGCCAAAACCGTGCTTTTCCCCATAGAGGAGAAGAAGATGCGTAACAATGCGGACGGTCATGTACTGGTTGTCAGCGACTATGAGCCGGGCGCTGACTACGTGTATTACTGGGGCTTTGCCTGGGACCGCGCGGACATCAAGACTGCTGAAGCCTGGAACCGATACATGGCTGATTTTGCACAGAAGGTGCGCAATCCGATGACGGTGAGTATCCGCTAAGTTGATTTTCTTCCTTTTCAGACGGAGAAGCTTGAGAAGCTGGAGGCTTGTAACTGTCCGGGCGAATGACAAGTGTTCTCAGAATAAGCTCTTCCCCTTGTAGACAAGTTCTGCAACGTTTTTGGCCTCCAGTTTTTCCATCAGGCGCTTCCGGTAAGTCTGTATTGTATTGATGCTGAGAAATAGTAATTGGGATATTTCAGAAGTGCTCAGTCCTTGCGAGAGATAGGCGAGCACTTCTTTTTCACGTCTCGACAATTTGGGAAGTGCATGTGGTAGGGTGTTTTGTTTTTCCTTGTCCAGTTCGCTGAAAACATTGCTGAAGTATCTGGTTCCGTTTTTCAGTGTACTGATGGCGTCTCTCAATTCGCTGGTGCTGGCATTTTTTGAAACAGCTCCGTTGATGTTTAGGGTGGATAATTTGGCTATGATCCAAGGTTCTTCATGCATGGTATAGATTAAAATGCCGCATTCGGGTATCTGGCTGTGAAGGTGGGATATGAGTTGGAATCCATTCATATCCGGTAGTTCAAGGTCAATGATGCAAAGGTCGAATCTCTCTTTGAGGGTCAGTTGTTCCACGTCTTTTGCACAAGTGGCTCCTTTGCACGTCACTCCTTCGAGTTGCGAGGCCAATGCGATGATGCCTTCAGCAACAATCGGGTGGTCATCTATTACCAGTATTCTGTATGTTTCTTTGTTTGGTTTCATTCGTTTATGTTAAGCAGTAGGGTGAAAACGTTGTTTTCTGTTGACGAGCATACATTGGCGGTAGCTTGATGGCTCTGATACGGTCGTTTACGGTGCGCAATCCTATGCCGTCATTGTTGTTTGTTGCTGTTTGTTGCTTGTTTGCATTCTTACCGTTGTCTGTAATTTGCAGGGTATATTTATTTTCATTGTCGGCACGGAGACTGATGACTATATGACTGGCTGAGGCATGTTTCACGATGTTCATGGTGAGCTCTTGTACGATGCGGTACAGCTCATAAGCGGTTTCATTGGGAAGATGGCGTGATGCGTTGTTCTCCGTTGGATGATAGCTGACCTCTATGCCGGTGTTCTCGGTCAGTTTGGCAGCATAACGGTCGAGTATCTGGTCTAGACTGAGATGCTCGAATTCGGGAGGCATCAGTTCGTGTGAGATATTCCGCACGTTGTTTCTCAGTTTGCTGACGAGTGAGGCCAGTTCCTGCTCATTCCCTTTGCTGGCAGAAGTTTCTATCTTCATTTGCAGCCCCAGCAGGTCGTTGGCTATGCCGTCATGCAGTTCCTTGGCAAAATATTTGCATTCCTCTTCCAACCCTTCAATGTAACGGCGTGCCGAGTTCAGTTCGTTTTCTTGCTTTAGCAGTTCAATCTTCTTTTCGGCTATTCGTTTCTTGTGGCGGAGCGTCAACAAAGTAATGAGAGCAAGACCGGACAGAAGGGCTACAGCAATGGAGGCTTTTAGCAGGAAGGCTTGGTGTTCCAGTTGTTCTTGTTGCAGGTGGGCTATCTCCAATTCCTTTTCTTGTGTGTGATATTTCACGTTGAATTCTGCCATTTGTTGCGTCAGATTGTGCTGTGCCAGCGTATCAGTCCACATGCGGGCACTATCCATATAGGTGTAGGCCAGTTTGGGGTTTCCCAAGGCATCGTAGCATCGTGCCATTTGTGTAAGTAGTGTTTTGGGCTCGGTACCGGTTTTCCGGTTACGCAGCCAGTGGAAGTCCTTCAAGGCGCGGGCATAGTTTTTGCGGTTTGTTTCGGTGGCTGCCCTCGATTGTATGAATCCTATGGCAGCGATGGAGTTGGATGGTACCCGTTGTAGTAGTTTGTTCCCCAATTTCAAGTAGTGGTCTATGGAATCGGGTTGTTCTTTTCGTTCAAAGAGTCTCAGCATGCCGGGCAGGCAGCGTATCTTCCATAGGTCTTCGTTTCCCTCTCCGTGGCAGGCAATGTTCCAGGCTTTGCGGTTGGATTTTTCAGCATCATCCAGCTTGTTCAGTTCAGCCTTTATGGTTGCCCTGATTTGCCAGGTGGTGAAGGCTACGAATGGGTCTTCGGTTCTGGCGGCATGTTCGGTGGCCATGTCGGTATACTTTTCTGCTTCGTCCAGCTGCCTGATATTGAAGTATAGGATGGACACATTGTTGCAGATGTGGGCTATCCAGCTTTCGTCCCCATATTGCAAGGCACTGTCCAGTGCTTTATTGTAATAGTAGAGTGTAGAGTCATTCATTTGGTGCTGACGGTAGAGGAGGCCCAAATCGTTGTATACGCTGATGTGCTTTTCCAAATCATCTATCTGCGGCAGGTAGGGGAGCACATTTTTTTTCATGGCAAAGGCTTCTTCTGTCTTTCCCACATAGATCAGTAGTGTGGCTTGTTCGTTCAGCAAGATGGGATACATGAAGGAGTGCTTTACGTTCCGGGTGGCAAAGGCGCTGTCGAAGCTACGTTGCGCTTCATCGTAGTGTCCTTCTTCCATGAGATTGGCTGCCCGGTTGTAGAAGTGTGCCAACAGAGTGTCTGTTGGTATTTCTCCGGCGTGAAGCAGGATAGTGGTTAAAGAAAAGAGGAGTGATAATAGCTTAGTATGGCGTACCCTCATATCGGTATATTTTAGTGGAATTCAATCTGTGCTTAGTTGTTGCAAATATACGTCTTATTCATTTTGCTTTTTATTGGAGATGCTGAATTTTTTCTGTATGTGGCTGAAAAATCACCATTTTCAGTGACAAGGAGTGAAAGGAAAAGTTTATTACTTTGCAAAAAATATTAAGCTTTGTCTGGGAATGATAAATGGCCAAAAGTATCTGTCCGGGTTTGAATGGCAGAGTCTTGTTGTCGTGAGATACGGACGGCATTCCTTATACTTTTGTTATTATGGATTTTCCTTAGAGGGATGGGGATAAAACAAGATTTGTAACTTATGAAAATGTTTAAAATGATGGCTGCCTCCATGTTGGGTGTGGCGTTGTGCTTGGGATTCACTGCTTGCAGTGACGATGACGAAAATGAGAATGGTGAGGGTGGCGAAAACACCGCCACTGTGGTCAATCCTTCGCAAGTGTTTACGGGAGGGCTTCCGAAGTCGGTTTCGGGCATGGCGATTTCTCACAATGAAGAAGGGCTGGTGACGAACATTACAACTGAGGATGGGGATAAAGCCGTCTTTGAGTACTTTCCCGCTACTACAAAGGCAGATGTTGCAAAGGACCGAGCAAGAATCACCGTGACGGATGAAGAGGGCGATGTTACAGAACTGAACTTGCAGCTCAACAGCGATGGTTATGTGGAATTTTGCAACTCAATAGACCACGCTGGTACTCCCGATGCCGATGAGTTTACTTGGGAGATGGAATACGACACTGAGGCCATCTGGTTGTAATGAAACGCTCTGAAAGCGATGGTGAAATAACGAACATCACCTATAAGGATGGAGATGTGGTGAAGACTTCCACACGTTATGTAGCTAGTGGGGATCTCAATGGTGACGGAATTATCGACAGCAATGACGAGTGGGAGTATAGTGCTGCCATAGACTATACGACGGATAATATAACAGCTCCTATCGAGAATAAGGGCTGCCTGATGTTGTTTGATGAAATACTGGATGTGGATATGGACGAGATGATATATGCCTATTATGGAGGCATGCTTGGTAAGGCTACGAAACATCTGCCGCTTGTAGGGCATTATACATACAATGGCGAGGACTCTGTGTCCGATATGTATTTTACATGGACATTGAATTCCGACAGTTATCCTACGGAACTGGTTGTAAAAGACCAGTGGGATGAATACAGATGTACATTTACTTGGTAATTATAAAACATCTGTTTATTCTTGTGGAACAGGACATGAGCCTATAAAATGTAAGGGGTTGCCTTTTGCCGAGACAACCCCTTCTTATTTTATGTGGAATTTATTGTGACAGCAGATGTTGGTAACTTTCTGCTGTTTCAAGTTTATAATACTTTGAATTCATATCCCTCTTCCTTCAGGAAGTCAATGGCGCGCGGCAATGCGTACTGCAGGTTTCCGTTGCACCAGGATTTCAAGGAATCGTGGAAGGTGATGATGGAGCCGTTGCGGGCGTAGCGCATCACGTTGGCTAGCACTTGCGGACCGCGCAGCTTCTTGCTGTAGTCGCGGGTCACGAGGTCCCACATCACAATCTTGTAGGTTCGTTTCAGCGTGAGATACTGGTTGGCGAACATATGGCCGTGGGGAGGGCGGAACAAGAGAGGGTAGAGAACCTTCTCCACATTGCAATTGATGTCCCCACCCATTTCCATGAAAATCTTCGCCTGTTCGGTATTTCCCAGATAATTCTTGGCCGTGTATTCAAATCCACGGATATGGTTGAAGGTGTGGTTACCGATGCGGTGCCCACGCTCAACGACCATCCGGAATTCGTCCGGATGCTTCCGTATGTTGTCACCTACCATGAAGAAGGTGGCTTTGATGTTGTGCTTATCCAGCAGGTCGAGCACCCAGGGAGTTACTTCGGGGATAGGGCCATCGTCGAAAGTCAGATAAACGGCTTTTTCATTGGGGTCCATCCTCCAGACTGCACCGGGATATAGTTTGCGAAAAAACTCAGGAGGTTGTTCTATAAACACGTGATTAAGGATTAAGGGATTAGGGATTTTAAGGATTAGGGGTTAAGGATTAGGGGTTAATGATTAGTGATGAACTGCACAGGCTAATCCCTAATCCTTATTCTCACTCCTTCATTCTGTCCACATACATATTATACAGTTCTTCCACCTTCGGCTCGTAGATTTCGGCGAGCTTGGAGTTGTACTTCTTCATGGCCTTCACCTCGGCATCGAGTACAGCCCAGTGATATTCAAATTCACGGGTAGAAATCATGAAGCGGTTGTCGTCCAGGCTCAGATACCAGGTCAGGTACTCTACAGCCTTGTCAGCAAGGGCTTTCATCATCTCGTCCGCCTTGGCGGTTTCGCCCAGTTGGTAGTAGGCTTCAGCCATCTGTACGGCACCGTTCTGCCAGTCGTAAGGCACGTTGTAGGCGGGAATCATCTTTTCGGCATAGTCCAGGGCGGCTTTTGCCTTGTCTTTCTTGCCCTCACGCATCAGCTGCTGCACGAGTTGGGAGAAGATGCGACGGTGAGAGTGACACATGCGCATGGCGTTCTCGTCGATATAGATGCCCGGCTTGTCGATGCCACCGAACTTGAACTTGTTCATCAGGTTGTCGTACATCTTTTCGGAGTCTATTGTCACGCCCGTCTTACTGGTGTCGAACGGAGTGAAACGATAGGCAAGACCTTCCTGAACGAAGTGGTTTTCCATATTCAGCTGGTTCTCCCTGCCTACGCTGACAGCGATATAGATGGGGCGTTCCCAGTTGGCCTCGCTCAGCATTTCGAGCATCATCAACTCGCTCTTGTAGAGGGCGCGTTTGCCTTTCAGCGAAATGTGCATGTAGTCGGGGATTGAGTCGCCCGGTATCATCATGCCGCTGCGGCGCACGGCTTCCTTGTCTACCTTGATGACGATGCTGTCGGTAGGGATCACCTTCAAGTCTTGATTCTTGTTGCGCACCCAGTTCTTGAGGATATTCTTTAGCTCATACGGGTTGTCACCGAATTCTTTCTTTACATTGACCAGTGCTTCGGGATTACCGTCCAGTGCCTGCTTCTCGGCTTCGGCATAGAGCTGGTCGATGCTTTTCTTGTACTCAGGCTGGATGGGGACGTATTCGTTGGTGCCTTCTACGTACTCCATTCGGTCCCACGTGATGGGGAGAGAAGGACTGTCGTAGGCGGGGCGCTTCATCTGGTCGATGTACCAATCGGTCTGCAGGTACGAGAGGTTGCAGGTACGGGCGTCGGTACGGAAACCTTCGGTCTCCTGGTTGTACCAGAGGGGGAAGGTATCGTTGTCACCGTTGGTATAGATAATCGGGTTGCCGCTTTCTTGTAGGGACATCAGGTAGTTCTGGCCGAAGTCGCGTGCCATGTAGCGGTCGCTGCGGTCGTGGTCGTCCCAAGTCTGGCTTGCCATCTGCACGGGGACAAAGAGGCAGGCTACGGAAACGATGGCGGCAGCAGGCAGTTCCTTCATCTTGGCATAGTCTTGAAGCAGACGGACGAGTCCTGCCACACCCATACCAATCCAGATGGCGAAGGCGTAGAACGAACCGGCGTAGGCATAGTCACGTTCGCGCGGTTGGCTCGGAGTCTGGTTCAGGTAGAGCACGATGGCAATGCCGGTCATGAAGAAGAGGAAGAAGACCACCCAGAATTGCTGGATGCCTTTCTGTCCGCGGTAGGCTTGCCACAGCAGGCCGATGATACCCAGCAGCAGGGGCAGGCAGTAGAATACGTTGTGTCCCTTGTTGTCTTTCAGTTCCTGAGGCAAGAGGCTCTGGTCGCCCACCAGCCAGTTGTCGATGAACGGGATGCCGGTAATCCAGTTGCCGTGTTCGATTTCTCCGCTGCCCTGTATGTCGTTCTGGCGTCCGGCGAAGTTCCACATGAAGTAGCGCCAGTACATCCAGTTGAGCTGGTAGGAGAAGAAGAACTTGATGTTTTCCCACTGTGTGGGCATGTTTACCATAATCATGTTGCCGCATTTATCATAGGGCACATCGTAACCCTTGATGTCCTGCCAGGCATGGTATTGTTGTGTATGGGCACTGCTGTACATACGCGGGAACAGCATGTTCTGGGCATATTCGTACTCAATGCGTCCGGGGATTTCGATGTACGAATCCTTTTCATTGGGTGTAGCTTTCTCCTTGCGGATGAACTTCGTGCCGTTGTACTTGATGCGCGGTTCGCAGTAACCGTCTTTCACGTCCAGCGCCACTTGCGAGGAAAAGGCAGGGCCATAGAACAACGGGCGTGTGCCATACTGCTCGCGTCCCAGGTATTCGCCCAGTGTGAAGATGTCCTCCGGAGAGTTCTGGTCCATCGGCGTGTTGGCGGTGGAGCGGATGACGATAAGTGCATACGAGGAATATCCGATGACAATCATCATGGTGCAGAGCAGCGAGGTGTTCAGCGTGCGTGCCGATACGCGGAATTTCTCTTTGACGGCTGCCTGCGTCTTCGGACGGAGGTAGAGCCACAATGCGGCAATGACAATGACACCGATAACTACCGAGCTGGTACCGTGTCCGTAGAACGGAATACCCAGCATGGCGATGGTGAGTATGAACGAGAGTGCCATACGTGCCTTGTTGCGTTCGGTATAGCTTTCGTAGATACCCCAGATGAGGCAGGCTGCCAACAGGATGATATATACGATGACACCCGTGTTGAAGGACATGCCCAGCGTGTTGACGAAGAGCAGTTCGAACCAGCCGCCCACTTTCACGATACCCGGCACGATGCCGTAGAGTACGGCTGCTACCAGTATGCCCGAAGCGAGCAATGCCAGCAGGGAACCTTTTGCGTTGGCATTGGGCACCTTCTTGTAGTAATACACCAGTACGATGGCGGGCAGGCAGAGCAGGTTCAGCAAGTGCACGCCGATACTCAGACCGGTCAGGTAGGCAATGAGAATCAGCCAGCGGTCACTGTGAGGCTCGTTGGCAACGTCCTCCCATTTCAGTATGAGCCAGAATACGACGGCAGTGAACAGTGAGGAGAAGGCATACACCTCGCCTTCCACAGCGCTGAACCAGAAGGTATCGCTGAACGTGTAGGCAAGTGCGCCCACCAGACCGCTACCCATGATGGTAACCATCTGGCCGCGTGTGATATTGTTTTCGTTTGTCACCACAAGTTTGCGTACCAGGTGCGTGATGCTCCAGAAAAGGAACAGGATACATGCGCCGCTCATCAGCGCGCTCATGTAGTTCACCATCTTGGCAACGGTGGAGGCATCGGAAGCAAATTGTGAGAACAGGTTGGCTACCAGCATGAAGAACGGTGCGCCGGGCGGGTGTCCTACTTCCAGCTTATAGCCGGTGGTGATGAACTCCGGGCAGTCCCAAAAGCTTGCAGTAGGTTCGATGGTCATGCAGTAGACCGTCGCTGCAATGAGGAAGGTAATCCAGCCTACAAGGTTGTTTACGGTTTTGTACTGTTTCATTCGGATGAAATTCGTTATTATGTAATTTTCTTGTTATCAGTTGCTTAATTGCTGATTGACAGACGCTGGCGTCTGTCGTGTCAGAGTCTGGTGTTTGTCACGTCAGACACCGGTGTCTGTCGCGCTGAAGTCCAGTGTCTGTTGCGGCAGGCAATATTGTCTGCTTCGGCAGGACGTGGATGTATGGTGCACAACGCGGCAAAGATAATAAATTCAATTCTAAATAAGTGACAGTAAGGTGGATTATTAGGATAGGTTAAGGGATTTGGGGATGCGGAAAGGAAGCATCCGCCTTGCCTGGTTGAATGAATCTTTCGTTTATAACCGAAAATCTTGTCTTTTTCGCTGACTTTTTAGGTTATGGACGAAAAAAAGGCTGGGAATCTTCGTTTATAACCGGAAATTATGAGAAGCTGTTTGTTTCGCTTGATGACTTCTGCCTGCCGTCTAATGAAGGAATGCGGCATGTGTGGGCGTGGGAACTGTATGGGTTGTTGTAAAAGGCGCTGAAAGATAGCAATGTCCTTGTATTCTTGACAAAAAGTAATGCTTTTGCCCGTTTCCCTGCCACGCATGGTTTTGCAGAAGAACGGATTTGGGATATGTTGTGGATATTCGGTTCATAAAGATGCGTTCTTCTTGCATATTCTTCCGCTTTTGTGGGACTTTTATGCAGAAATTGGCTACACCTTTAAGCTAAAAAGAGTATGCCGTTTTACTAAAAGGGGAGTTACGTTTTAGTAAAACGGCAACTCTGTTTTAGTAAAACGTTCTTTTGCTTTTACCTTTTCGGTGTATCAGGGCTTTCGGAGAGGTGATTCTGAATTATTAGAAGGATGTTTGTTTTGGTATAATGCTTATAGCCTGCTGTTTACGACTTTCCGCTCTTGTATTTCCTTCTGCGTGGGTGACGGGACGGAAATACGCGATTCTCGCGCGATAGAAAATACAAAGTGTCAGAATGACAAAAAGAGAGTGGAAGCTCTTTCAAGTGCTGAAGTATCGTCTTTTGGCATACTGCTATCAAAAAAACACCCAATCTTTTTCTTGTTTTCATTCTTTATCTTTAAATTTGCGAAAGAAGCAGGAAGTGTCCTTGGTTTCCATGTTTTTGTGAAATGATATTGTAAGAAGCGTTGTGCTTCATTCTTGTCTTTGAGAACCTGAGAAATTTTCGAGAACAAACAAGGATGGCACAGATGGTTCCTACGCTGGTTTCGGCGTGGGTCTGCTGTCTGTTCATCTGTTTGTTCGGGTTTTCTCAGGACCTTCAAAGACGATGGATAGCACGCAGTTCCACGCTGTCTTTTTTTATATTCTCGGAGGAACGCGGGGACTAATACTATCTGGTTATGATTCTATTTAAAGTGAATTCTAAAAGTTCCAATTTTTGCAATTGGTTTATAAAAAATGCGTTCCAATTTTTAGGTATTGCCGCATTGGCCGGATTTACCTTGCTGCCTATTTCATCATGCAGCGACGATTACGATGACAGTGAAATCAAAGACCGTCTGGACAAGGTGGAGGACAAAGTGACCGAACTTGAGGAATGGTGCTCCACTGTCAACAATGAAATTGCTTCATTGAAAAGATTGATAACGGCTTTGGAAAACAATGACTATGTAACCGGGGTGGAAACTCTTGAAAACGGATACAAGATAACCTTCTCCAAAAGCGGGAGTATCACTATTCATAACGGTAAAGATGGAGCTGACGGGGAAGATGGAAAGGATGGTTATACTCCCATTATCGGTGTGGACAAATATTCTGACGGTCTCTACTATTGGACCATTCAGGTGGAAGACGGGAAAACTGTCTGGTTGACTGATGCGGATGGTGATATGATACGCACTACCGGAGACGACGGTAAGGATGGAGAGGACGGTGAAGATGGAAACGACGGTCTGACACCTCATATCGGAAAAAATGGCAATTGGTGGATAGGTACAACAGACACGGGAATAAAAGCCCGAGGTGAAACCGGCAATGACGGCCTGACTCCATATGTCGGTGGCAATGGTAACTGGTGGATTGGGGATATTGATACGGGGGTGAAAGCCCAAGGTGAAACCGGTAATGATGCTCCTACTCCGATGATTAAAACCGGTGCGGATTTGGGAAATGGTTATATTAGAGATGCTGTATATCTTTCTGTGGACAATGGCGAAAACTGGATTGAAATTTCCGGAGACAAAGGGGAGCAGGGGGATTCTTTTTTTAAGGGTATAGACATTTCCAATGAAGACTACGTCATTTTTACATTGAAAAATGGGGCACCTATTAAGATAGCCAAATGGTCAGCTATCAATCAGGACCCGGTTCCAACAGGAATAATTATTTTAGATTACTCTCCGGCAACCATTGTCAAAGGCGACCGAATCAAAGTTAAATTACGTATAAATCCAAGTGGATTCAAGGTCACTAAAGAAAACATAGAACTTGATGCATGGTACAGTGATACTTACTTTTTTGAAGATGGAAAAAGCCAAACCCGTGCCTCTTATGTTACTCCATCGGACTATTATGAATTGGTAAATATAGAGCCGGACAAAAACGAAAAGGATGAAGAGCTTGAAGGTCAATGGATTGCTACTATACAGTCCAAAGGGACTGGAAATTATCGAAATCTGTCTGAATTATCATTTGTTGTTAATTATACAGATATGAAGGGAAATATTCAACAAGTTAGTTGCCTTTACTCAATACCAATTGAAACTGTTCCAACGGTGAATGAAGGAGTTGCATTCAGTTATTCAAAGGTACAAACGATTTATGCTGAGGAAAATACTGCAAATCCATATATTGTATTTATTGACCCTCATACTTACAGAAATAGCCAAAACAAAGTATGGCGCTATAAATGGGATTTCATAACGCATGTAGATACTGAACAGAATGACGAAGAACTGACAGCCGATATAGCTTCCTTATATGATGGACATTACATATCTTTTATGCCGAATTTGAACAATGCGATATGGGAGGGTGTAAAAGATAATATTGCTAAAAAAGCGTCCTCTTTAGTAAATATAAGGTTAATGGATTCTGCAGGTAACCATAAAGAACTTGAATTACCTATTACTTATTGTCCCAGTGATATAGAATTAAAGCTAAATTTGTCTGCTACAGAAGTTAATAAATATCTAAACGGTAGTTATTTTATAAATATAGGAAAGGAACTGGAGGAATATGGACTGACTCAAGATTTCATGTCTAATTTGAGTATAACAGCACTTTTTGGAGGGCTGGAGGTGGGATGGTGGGATGAATTTCCATTACTTATAGACGGTTGGGAAATAATTAATGAAAACAAAGAATTTGAACCGGTTGCAGAAGCTTGGGTCACAGATGAGGTGAATGCTGGTATGGAAACTCCTGAAGATGAAATAGCAACTGTGTCAATAGACGTTACAAGTACTGCACAAGAATCCACTACTGTATTCTCATTGGTCAGTTTAAAAATAAAGCTACCTATAATGATTGTAGATACTGATTAAAAATTAGTTTGCATTAACAATAGTCAGCAATACTCCCTCCTGAACCACAACTCGAACACCGGGTCGGAGAACACGTACTGTTCTCCTTCTTTCGCTATGAAGTCACGTTCGGTCAATATTCGTTTGTTGCGTGTGATGGTTTGGGCGCTTCCCAGTTCATACTTGCGTACCACGGTGGCAGAGTTGAGGCGGTACTCACCGTCGGCAACAGCACGTAGCATGGCTGTTTGGGCAGCAGTCAGGTTTTCGGTATCGTTCATGAACATAGGCATGTTGGTGTCTATCAGTTGGCGGGTACGGACTTCGATGGTTTCGTCCGTCACTTGTCCGGAAGTGCCGCTCCAGATGAAATAGCATAGCTGTTGCAGATACCACGAATGGCACTTCACGATGTCGCACAAACGTCCGGCTTGTTCTTCGCTGATTTCTTTCTCCGTCCGGTGGAAGGCATTAACGATGAAAGGTACCCATTCCTCTTTCTTGATCTTTTGCAGGAACAGCACTTGGCCGAAACGATAAAAGGGGTTGGACGAATTGTTGAAAATGTCCATCATCATGTGCCGCTTGCTTCCATAGAAGCAATAGGCTACCCGTTGCTGCTGTTGCCAGACAGAGCGCATCTTGCCTTCCATGCTCTTATAACCGGGTAATAATGCCAATTGTTGGAATTCGTCAATACAAACAATGAGCTGTATGCCTTTGGCGGAAGCTATCTTCTCGGGTAGTTCCAGTATCTCCATGACATCCTTTTCTTCTAATTCGAACTTCAGGTCGAAAGACATAGTGTCGGAGGTATCACTTTTCAGGGTAATGCTGGGAGAGATGGTTTTTAGGAAGTGCTTTATATCTTCCAGCCGCCTCTCGAGTGTAGAGGCTGCACATGTGATGACTTCTCGGGCAAATACGCGATAGAATTCGGCTTCGGTCTTGATGCTGAATGCATCGATAAAGCATACACGGATGTGTTTGTCTTCGTGCATCAGTTCGTCCATTGCCACTTTTACAAGTGAAGACTTACCCCAACGGCGCGGTGAAATAAGCATTACGTTGATACCCGATCCAAGCAATTCTTTTAGTTGCTTTCGTTCTTCTACCCGATTGACGAAACTCTCTTTATCAACCAGTGTGCCGTATTGAAAAGGTGATTTCATAAGCTTTCTGTTCTTGATTTAATGACAAATATACAAATTATACATCAATGTATAATACATCTATGTATAATTTTGTTTGAGTACATGTGCAAAAACACCCACTTTTTGCACATGAAACGGAGAACGTGAGCAAAAAAGCCCTATTTTTGCTCACGTTATTGGTTTTGAATATGAGATTAAACACAAATATACTATGAAAAGCAAGACTCTTGCATTGATTCTATTATGCTGCGCCGCCTCGCTGGGCGCCAAAGTAAAGCTGCCTGCACTGGTAGGCGACAACATGATACTCCAGCAGCAGACTGAAGTGAAACTGTGGGGAACGGCTGCACCGAAAGCCGAAGTACGTGTCACGCCTTCGTGGAATGGACAGACAACGACTTGCCGTGCCGATAAGGATGGCCGTTGGTTGCTTGCCGTGAAAACTCCGGCAGCAGGATACACGCCTTATGAGATAACTTTTGATGACGGAGAAAAAACTACGTTGAAGAATATCCTAATCGGTGAAGTATGGCTTGCTTCCGGCCAGAGCAATATGGAAATGCCCCTGAAAGGCTTTGCCGGCTGTTGCATCATGAACGGAGCGGATGACATCATAGCTTCTGCCGAAAACAGAGGCGTGCGTATGTTCACCGTTCCCAAGCACCAGACTTATGAACCACAAACCGACTGCAAAGGTAGCTGGAACATATCTTCCATAGAAACCGCACCCGATTTCAGTGCGACGGCCTACTATTTTGCCACTTCGTTGAGCCGTGCCCTCCGGATTCCGGTCGGCATCATCTGTAGCGCTTACGGTGGAGCCACTGTAGAAGGTTGGATAAGCCGTGAACTGCTGGAAAACTATCCAGACATATCTCTCAACCCCGATTCCATCGAACGCCTGCACCCCATGCACCGCCCCATGCTGATGTACAATGCCATGCTGAAGCCGCTTCAGAACTATACCATAAAGGGATTCATCTGGTATCAGGGCGAGTCTAACGTAGGCCGTCATGAAACATACGCCGAGCGTCTGGCCGATATGGTGCAGCTGTGGCGCAAAGAATGGGGACTGGGCGAATTGCCTTTCTACTTTGCCGAAATAGCGCCGTACGCCTATGGAGGTACCCAGCAAGAGAAAGCTGCTTACCTACGTGAAGCGCAATTCCGTGCCCAAAGCCTGATTCCGAACAGTGCCATGATTTCTACAAACGACCTTGTAGAGCCTTATGAGATATACAATATCCATCCCCGCAACAAGACAAAGGTAGGTCAACGCTTGAGCTATCTGGCATTGAACCTTACCTATGGATTGAAGCAGATACACTGTTTCGGCCCACAATATAAGTCATGGACTGCTAAAGGCAGTGAAGCATGGGTTTCCTTCGACCATTTGGAAATGGGTATCTGTCGCAACTATGACCTTCGCGGTTTCGAAGTGGCGGGTGAGGACCGTGTGTTCCATCCTGCCGACAAAGTATGGCTGCACTGGCAGACGAATGAAGTGGTAATCTCTTCAGAAAAGGTATCCCATCCCGTCAGCGTGCGCTATTGTTTCCATGATTTCCAGATTGGTACGATGATCGGTGGGAATGAATTGCCTACCATTCCGTTCCGTACGGATAATTGGTGAAAGAGTGAAAAGTATATAAACACTTTCATTATACTATAATATTGGGCGCGGGTTACGCGGAATCCACGGATGCAGTAAACTAAATCCGTGAAATCCGTGTAATCCGCGCCTAAAAGAAAATATCCAGAGGGTTTTGTTCCCCCTCTGTCTTTTATTGTTTCAGCAACTGTTCTGCTGCAAGTACCAGGAACATATAGTGGGACGAACCTCCTCCCAACACATACTCAGTCTGTTGCCAGAGGAACGGGAACGTCAGGAGTTCCGGGAAGTCGGGACGGATAAGAGCTGTACCGGAAATGACTCCACCGGGAATGTACGACCAGTCTGCGCGATTCAGTCCGTAGCCCACAGTGGCTGATTGTGCGCCGACACCCGAGGCGAAGGAAGCTTGGTTGGAGCCCGGGTGGCATCCGAGAATGAAGTTGAGGGCATTGAATACCGGTGCTTTCGGGAATATTTCCGGATAGGCGGTTGTCAGGAAGTAGTGCTGGAAGCCGAAACGCTGTATATCCCAGCCTGCACCCCAGATGTTCGGACGGTAGGGAACGCCATAGGGAGTCTCCTGTACTTGTTTGTTCAGTTCTTGTTCATATCCGGTCAAAGCTTTGCGGAAAGCTGCTGAAAAGGCTTTGGCTTTCTTGTTCTTCATCTGTGCGAACAGTTTTTCCACACGTGCCGTGTACCAGCCGATGCGGCCTATCTGCTTGATGATGAGCTCCTGGTTGTCCAGAATGAAGTCCATATAGGGTTGTTCGCCGGTGGTGAGGTACAGCTCTACGGCTGCTTGCACTTTGGGGAACAAGGCTCTGTTGTTGCCGCTTCCGGTAGAAGCATATACTTTGCGAGCAATGTCGAGGCAATGCACACTCAATGTATCATTGAAACCTTTCAATACACGTGATACGGCAGCCAGCTGGGCAGCTGTCGACAGTTCCCGTCCGGGGTTATCCTCCGTAAATATCCAGCGGTCGTCTTCATTACCGATTTTTCCGTCCGTCATGGCGGCGGCATCACCCAGAAGTACGTATTGGCGAAGGTCGTTGCAGATGATTCCCCGGTAGAGACGTCCCAGTGCCAGGTAGCCGTTGACTACCGTAAGGGCGCCGTTCTCTACTTGTTGCAGCAGGTCATTCTTACCGTCGGGCTGGTGGATTTCCGTCACACGGTTTATCTGGTCGATGGAAGTCACGTCGAGATTCGGGCGGAAAGCTTCGTAGGCCAGTGCCAGGATATAGGATTCTCCGGCTTGGGATTCGATGCGGAGGTCAAAGTCTCCGGCATCGTGCCAGCCGCCTATGTTCACTCCGGGAACCACTTCACCCGGTTTGAATTTGGACAGGCCCTCTTTCTGGTCGTAGCCGTCGATATGATTGTGTGCCGGTGCCATCCGGGCATCGTCCATGTGGCAGCAGTCGTGCCATACGCGGTATTTCTCGTTGACGCGCATGTGGCACATCTGTACGGGAAGGAAGTATTCCAGTACGGGTTGCCATACGCCACGGGCATATACGTCATTGTCGATGCGGAAGATAGGAGATACGGAGGTATCGTATTTAATCTTGTAGAGTCCCGGTTCCTTCACATCCGTGAAGTCCACCTTCAGATAGTTGTATCTCAGGAACTTGCCCCAATTGGCAGGAGTGACGTTCTTGACCACTTTCTCGCCGTCTGCGTCAATGCGGATGATTTGTGCCGTTTCCTTTCTATTGTCACGTATATCCATTTCGATGACGGCTTCCTTGTCCTGGGCGGGATGATAACCTATCTGTGAAGTCTGGATAACCGGCTGATACATCCAGTCGGCCACTACGTTCGGAGTGATAATCCACTTGACGGCCCCTTTGGTGACACCCGGCTTTATGTTGCTGCGCAGTACGAACCAGCCGTTGTTGTGGTTCATCCGGCCGTCAAACAGTTGCAGGTCACCGCTCAATGATTCGATGGTAACTTTGTTGTAGGGGTCATCCGGTCGGGAGGTGAACTTGGTTCCTTTGGCGTAAGGTTCGCTGATGATGTCGTCTGCCACAATCGGGCTGTAACCTTTTCCTATCAGTTTGTCTATGTCTGCCAGCGATTTCTTGCCGTCATGGTAGTTTCCTGTATGCAGATGGTTGGGTTGTGTTGTCATCAGGGGGGAGTTGGGCTGTTGCGGGAAGATGCCGCTCTGACCGTCCATAATCCAGGGCTTGCCGAAGAGGGAACCCGGGAAGAACTCGAGGTTGAAGCCCACTTTTCCGATGAATTCCTGGGGAATGGGGCGGTCCAGGTCTACGGTCACCTCTATGTGCTTACCTTTGCTTTCCACTTGTACCGTATATATAAGGTTGAGATCGGGGTAAATCATCGGGTTGAATCCGGTGAGATGACGTGAGGAGTCGGGATAGCAGAGCGTGGCGGTGATGCTGTTGTCGCCGAGCTTACGGTCCAGCTGTTTCGGTACGGGCTGCCATTGTCCGGGAGTAGCTTCCAGGCGGATGTCCCCGTTCGTTGCTACGCGGTGTCCGTTCATGATGATACATACTCCTCCTTGGTGTCCCTCGGGATAAATGTCATCGAAAGCCATGACGTCTACTCCCTGGTTCTTGAAATAACCGGAAGATGTCAGCTTGAAATCTTGTGCATGCAGTGCACCGCTACTGCAGAGCAGTGCCAAAGCGGATGCGAATAGAAAATGTCTCTTTCTCATAGTATCTATTTTTGAGTTACAGAATTCTCCACTAATATACGGACTAAAAAGGAAACGGATGGTTTTTGTTTGTAGCCAATAACGTTATAAAATGTATCTTTTTCCGGTGTTTGCCTATGTTTCTGGGGCAGATATTGTAGCACTTGACAAACACTGGTGTTTGAGCTGACAGACACTGGACTTTGAGCCGACAGACGCCAGTGTTTGAGCCGACAAAGGCCAGTGTTTGACAAAACAAGGATTCAGTACCCAAAAATGACCTTTATCGGAACCAATTGTATCCCTTGAAAAAGGATGGTAATGAGCAATGACAACTTGTTTTTTTTTGTACATTTGCAGTGTAACTATGGCCAATTTCTTAAATCGCTGCATTATGAGACACCTGTTTCCCGTTTTTCTGCTGATTGTAGTAGGGTTGCTGATTGCCCCTTTCCTAAAAGCGCAATCACACGCGGATAAGATTTTAAAAGATGAGATAACCTCAGACTTGAAAGAGAACATCCTCTCTTTTTGGGAAAAATACAGTGTAGACCCTTCCGGAGGTTTTTACGGTTCATTGGGACGTGACGGTGCCCCGATAGCGGATGCTCCCAAAGGAGGCGTACTGAATGCCCGCATCCTCTGGACTTTTTCAACCGCCTATCGGATGTATGGCGATGCTGCCTACCGCAAACTGGCTGACAGGGCGCAACGCTATTTCATAGACCACTTCATCGACCCGCAGTATGGAGGCGTATATTGGCTGATAAAAGCAGACGGTACTCCACTGGATACGGACAAGCAGACTTACGGCTGCTCTTATGCCATCTACGGTTTGTCCGAACATTTCAGAGCAACAGGCAACAATGAAAGCCTGCAAAAAGCCATAGAGCTTTACCGGACCGTGGAGAGCAAAATCAAAGATCCCGTAAACGACGGTTATATAGAATCCTTTACCCGCGAATGGGGAACTCCCCAAAAGTTGGGATATGATGGAGATGGTGTTGCCACCAAAACAATGAATACCCATATCCATGTATTGGAGGCATACACAGCGTTATATAAAGTATGGAAAGATGACGGCCTTCGCGAGCGCCTTGCAAAAGTGATAAACTTGATAACAACCAAACTGTATAACTCACAAACACATCACCTGATATTATACTGTGATTCGAACTGGAACAATCTGGATGACATCGACTCTTACGGGCATGACATCGAAACTTCCTGGCTGCTGACGGAAGCTGCAGAAGCTCTGGGTGACCCGGAGGTCATCGGGAAATGCAGGAAAGTGGCTTTGGAACTTGCAGACGCCTCCTTGAAAGAGGGCATCAACCCGATGGGCGCCATGATGTACGAACGGCATAAGGACAAAATCAGGAAGGATGCTTCCTGGTGGTGCCAGGCGGAAACTGTGTAGGATGCATCAATGCCTGGCAGCTGACCGGTGAACAATCTTATCTGGACAGTGCCGTCCGTACCTGGAATTTCATCAAGTCCCGGATGATAGACAAGGAGTATGGCGAATGGTTCAGAACCGTGCTGGAAGATGGGACTCCCCGCTACAAGGAACCTAAAGCAAGTATGTGGAACTGTCCCTATCATAACAGCCGTATGGGGTTTGAGATTGATACAAGACTGAAATGACAACCTTTTATATATTTGATATAATGAAGAATTTACGAATTTTCCAGTTGGGAATGGCTGCATTGCTGTGTGGCATATTGTCTCAGCCGCTTTCTGCCCAGACGGAAGTGATGGCATGGAGCAATATCACGGGTGTCCGTGTAGACGGTGAATTGATAGACTTTGAGTCGTCCCTGCGTGTCGGAACCTTGAAAGGAGATATGGAGATTACCGGAAAGGAGAAGCAGGTCCGTCCCGTTTTCCATCGTGAGGGGGATATGCAGGAAGTGACGACTACTCTGCGAGGTATAAAGTTCCATCAGAAAGTGACGGACAAGGGAAAAGGTCTGGTGGAGATTTCTATTGATGCGCTGTCGGACACTACTCTGAACCAGTCAGCCTATTACTGTATCGCCCTAAGTCCGGAAAACTATACTGATGTCAAAGTAAGAACAAGTGGCAGGAGCTGACCGCTACTTCGGCCAATAGGAAGTTGGAATTCAAGTTCAATAAGTCTGTAAAGGCCACGGTTGAAAAAGAATCCACCGGTACCGTAGTTTATATCTCGCTGATGCCGACTCTGAAAAAGGCTGGGAGAACTGCATTGTCTATGGAACTGCATGCTTCCGGAGTGATAGATCACAGTGACGCGGAAATTATATTGGATATGCAGAATCCGGGAAGTCTGTTTACAGGCTTTGGAGGGAATTTCCGCCTGCAGAATCCTGCTGCCGACCCTAAAGTGATAGATTACTGTCTGGAAAATTTGCGTGTAGCCTATGGACGTGTGGAATTTCCGTGGAGATTGTGGCAACCGGAAGAGGAAGCCGACCCTATTGCCACCGCACAGAATGGGGGACTGAACAAGCGGGTGGAGGAAAGTCTCCTCATGGCAAAGCGCTTGAAGGCGATGGGAATGCCGGTAATACTAAGCTGCTGGTTTCCGCCTGCATGGGCCATTGACGGAGGTCCTGCAAGTTATGCTCGTCAAGGCGGTGTCATTGCTTATCGTCTGGATAACCGGAAAAAGGAGAAGATTTATAAATCCATGGCAGATTATCTGTTGTATGCCAAACAGCATTATGGTATTGAGTTCTCCATGTTCTCGTTCAATGAATCGGATTTGGGTATTGATGTCCTCCACACTCCGCAAGAACATGCAGATTTCATTAAGGAGTTCGGTGCTTATCTGGCAGGGTTGAATCTTCCTACCCGCATGCTGCTTGGCGACAATTCGGATGCCACGACTTTCGATTTCATCCTTCCTGCTTTGAACAATCCTGAGACTCATAAGTATATTGGTGCAGTATCTTTCCATTCATGGCGTGGTTGTGATGATGTTACGTTAAAGAAGTGGGCGGATGCTGCCAAAGCGATTAATGTACCACTCTTGGTTGGTGAGGGTAGTACGGATGCCGCTGCTCATGGTTATGCCGAGATATTCAATGAGTCGACGTTTGCACTTTATGAAATCAATCTGTATACGCGTATTTGTGCCATTTGCCAGCCATTGTCCATCTTGCAGTGGCAGCTTACTTCAGACTATTCGTTGTTGTGGGGAGACGGCATTTATGGTTCCAAAGGTCCTTTGCGTCCTACGCAACGTTTCTGGAATATCAAGCAACTGGCCTCCACTCCGGCCGATGCCTTGGCCATTCCGGTCAGTAGCAGCAAGAAAAACGTAAACTGTGCGGCTTTCGGAAATATGGTGCGTGGGGAATATGCCGTCCATATGGTCAATAATGGGGCGGATTGCGAGGCTGTCATCTCCGGTATCCCTGCAGAAGTGAAGGAACTGAAAGTCTATGTGACCAATACAAAAGACTGCATGAAGGAAACTGCAGTGAAAGTGGAGAATGGGCAGGTACGGGTACACTTGCCGGCCATCAGTTTCATTACCTTATTGTCTGATAAATAGTTTTGAAATAGAATAATATAAATGATTACTAAAGAATAGTGATATGAATATAACTACATGTCTGTTTACAGTTCTGGGAGGGATGGCCACTTTAGGGCATCCTTCAGAAACTATACGTTTGAATCAGTTAGGGTACTATCCCCAGCAGGAAAAAGTAGCAGTGGTGAATACCGGTGAGGTACGTGAATTTACCATAGTAGATGCAGCCACGGGCAATCGGGTATTTTCCGGTAAGCCCGGATATATTGCTTCATCTGCTTGGTCGGATAAGAGCAGGACGATATTGGATTTCAGTGACATCACGGCACCGGGAAACTATTTTCTGATGGTTAACGGAGATTCAGTGGCATTCGAAATAAAAGAAAGAGTACTGTCCCCTTTGGCCGATGCTGCTTTGAAATCTTTCTATTACCAACGTACGGGCATGCCCATCGAAGCGACTTATGCGGGTCGGTGGAGCCGTCCGGCAGGCCATCCCGATGACAAGGTACTGATACATCCCAATGCTGCCGGGCCGGAACGTAAGGCGGGAACGGTGATTTCTTCTCCGGGAGGATGGTATGATGCCGGAGACTATAACAAGTATATTGTGAACTCCGCCTATTCCATCGGACTGATGCAGGCGATTTATGCCCGCTTTCCTGACTATTTTATCCGTCAACGGGTCAACATCCCGGAAAGCGGAAACCACACGCCCGATTTGCTGGACGAGATGTACTATAACCTGAGATGGATGCTGACTATGCAAGACCCTGCCGACGGAGGAGTCTACCACAAGCTGACTACCCCTTCGTTCGAGGGATTCATCAAGCCTACGGAGTGTAGGCAGCCCCGTTATGTGGTTCAGAAATCAGTAACGGCGGCATTGGACTATGCTGCGGCTTTGGCGCAGGCTTCTGCCTTGTTTGCTCCTTACGAAGAGGATTATCCGGGCTTTTCGACAGTGGCTTTACAGGCTGCCGAACGTGCTTACGCCTGGGCAGAAGCGCATCCGCAAGCGCTCTATCATCAGGACCTCCTCAACAAGCAATATCAACCTGCCGTGGTTACGGGAGCTTACGGTGATCGTAGTGCCGATGACGAATTCTTCTGGGCGGCTTCCGAGCTCTATCTTGCTACGGGAAAGCCTGTTTACCGGGAACAAGTGAAGAAGCATCTGCCCACTGCATATAAGACTCCTTCTTGGGGCAATACCACTGCGTTGGGCGTGTTTGCCTGGCTGCAACCGGGCAGGGAATATCAGGGTGAAGACGTGGAATTGGCAAATGCCATGAAAGACCTGTTACTGGACTATGCTGCCGAGGCTGTGCGGGGTGCTGACCGCTCTCCTTTCCATGCTCCTTACGGCAACGATGCCAAAGATTTCTTCTGGGGATGCCTTGCCGAAGGGTGTGCTAACCAAGCCACTTCACTGGTTTGCGCCTATTTGCTTACGGGCGAGAAGTCGTACCTGACGAACGCCTACCGCAATATGGACTACATTTTAGGAAAGAATGCTACGGGATATTGTTATGTTACCGGTTTCGGGATGAAGAGTCCTCTGTATCCGCACCATCGTCTCTCTGCATCGGATGACATAGAGGCACCTCTTCCCGGTTTCCTGGTTGGCGGTCCCAATCCTGGGCAGCAGGATGGCGTTGCTTATGCTTCCAACCTGCCGGATGAGTCTTATGCAGATGTGGAGGGTTCGTATGCTTCCAATGAGATAGCCATTAATTGGAGTGCCGCTTTGGTGGCGTTGGTGTCTTCGTTGGATGCTTTGATGTCAAAATGATGTTCCTATTCAGCCTGCTGCCTTATAAATTCGGACGGGCTGATGTTGAATTCATCTTTAAAATGCTTGGAGAATACCTTGGGGGAGTTATACCCCAAGGTATATGCAATTTCCGAAACTTGCATTTGGCTTTCTGTCAGGAGTTGCTGTGCCCGTTTCATGCGGATGGTTCTGATGAACTCGATGGGTTTCTTTCCCGTTATCTTAATCATTTTCTTGTAGAAATAGCTGCGTGATATATTCAGGCTGCTGGCAAGCTCTTCGACGGAAAACTCGGTTTCGCTGATATTGTCCTCTACAATCTGGATGGCTTTTTCCACCAGCTGTCGGTCAAGAGGAGTGATGGTGATACGGCTTGGCTCGATTTTAATGTCCTGATTGAACATTTCCTGACGTTTGACGTTCATCTCGATAATCTTGTTGATACGCAGTTTGAGGACTTCCATATTGAAAGGCTTGGTGATGTAGTCGTCTGCACCGACGTTGAGTCCTTCCAATTGGTGCTCCTCGCTTGCTTTGGCTGTCAGCAGGATGATGGGGATATGTGAATAGCGTATATCGTTCTTGATGGTTGAACATAGTTCCAGACCATCCATTTCGGGCATCATGATGTCACTGACCACTAAATCTATATCTTCCTTTTCCAAAACATTCAGTGCTTGTTTCCCATTAGTGGCTTTCAATACGTGATATTTTCTGGCAAGACTTTCAGAGAGAAATTTAAGAAAGTCGTAGTTGTCATCTACAAGCAGGATGGTGAACGGATGGGTTTCTTCTTTTGTTTCCGATGCTTCGACCAGCTCTCCGCTTCCGGTTTCATTACTGTTCTGGTGCAGAGGGAGTGTAATCAGGAATACGGAACCGCAAGGCTGGTTATCCTTGACACAGACAGTGCCTTGGTGCATTTTTACATATTCGGAAACAATGTGTAGGCCGATGCCGCTGCCTCCGTTGCTCGATTGGTTTTTTCCCGACTGATAGAATCTTTGGAATATTTTTTCCTTGGATTCATCTTCTATGCCGCAACCGGTATCGGTAAAGGTCAGTTCCAGATTTTTTCCCTTTATGGCAATGTCCAGTGAGATGCTTCCTTTATTGGGAGTGAACTTGAATGCGTTCGACAGAATGTTGGTACATATCTTGCGTATCTTGTCATAGTCGAAATCCATGAATACGGAATGCTGCGGACTGGTAAAGCTGTAGCTGATGTTCCGTTTCTGTGCTATCGGGTCGAAGGAATGAAATATCTCGCTCAGGATGATGAGAATATTGTCGTGCTTGCATTTCAGTGTCTCGGCTTTGGCGTCGAGCTTTCTGAAGTCCAGCAATTGGTTGATGAGTTCCAGCAGATAGTCGGCGTTTTGCTTCACCATATCCAGAATCCCCTTTCGGTATTCGGGGTGGTCCACAAAGAATTCCTCAAGCGGGTTGATGATTAGCGATAGGGGGGTACGCAGTTCATGGCTTATGTTGGCAAAGAATTGTAGCTTCATGTTGTTGATTTTCTGTTGCTTTTCATTTTCTACTTCAATGGCCTGCATGATTTGTTTCTGTTTGTGCCGTGAACGCAGGTTGCGGATAATTAGTAGGATGATGCACAGAACAATGCCGGTATAAATGGTATAGGCCCACCAGGTACGCCACCAGGGAGGAAGTATCTTTATTTTCAGCTCTTTGATATGGGGGCTCCATACGCCTTGTGAATTGCATGCCTTTACGGACAAGGTATAGTTTCCGGCAGGCAGCATGGATAGATTTATCTTGTTGTTTTCAGCATAAATCCAGTTGGCATGGCTTTGGTCGATTTTGTAGGCATATTTTATCTTGTCTGTTTCTATCAGGTCGAGAGCTGAGAAGGATAGAGTAAATGAATTTTCCTTTTCGGTGAGCGACAGTCTTTGTGCACATTCAAGCGAGCTTCCTCCCAAGATGTCAGAGTGGGCTGTTCCGGATTTAAGCTCGATTCCGGTCAGGTAGATGCGGGCATCGTAGTTTGTTGAAAGAATTTCTTGGGGGATAATGGTCTGGTATCCTTTGGGAGTGCCTATCAGTATGTTTCCATTCTCCAGTTTCAGAATGGCATGTACGTTGGTGTCATTGCAAATCAGCCCGTCGCTTACGGAATAGTTCACGATGGAATACACTCCGTTTGTCATCTGTATGCGTGAAATACCGTTGCCGGTGCCAATCCACATCTGATGGTTGTTGTCTTCCGTAATGGCTCTGACGAGGTTGGCGGCAAGTCCGTTCTTCTGGTCAATGAAATAGACGGAGTCGTTCTTCTGGTTCCAGACGCTAAGTCCATGCGGATGGCTATCCAAAGCAGGTCACGGCTGTCCTTGTAGACGGTGAGCATGTCGGTTTCCTTGAAACGGGTGGTTTCGGAGTAGATGTTGTAGGCTTGGGTTTCGGTGTCGATGATAATAAGCCCGCCTTTGCTTGCTACATACAGATGCCGGTCATTGTCATAGTACATATCCCGTACAAAGAACTCTCCCGGACGATACAAGATGGTGTCGAATACTCCGGTTTCAGGATGCAGCCTTTGTATATATCCTCTCATCGTACCTATCCAGACGTATCCGTGTTTGTCTACTTCTATCGTATATACATTGTCTTCGAGCAGTTGGCTGTTGCTGGTTGTGTATTGTCTGATTTGCCCTTTCAAATAGCAGAGCAACCCTTTCTGGAACGTGCCGATCCACAGACGGCTCTTGGAGTCAATGGATAAATCGACTACGATATTGGCGGGAGTGGGTATCTTCTCGTATGCATCGGTTATCAGTGATTGGCGTATCAGGCCCGTGCCGTCTGTTCCGTAGTAGATAAATCCCGGGTCGGTGTCCTTGCAGAAAGTCAAGATGTCGTCATATTCCAGTGATTTGTTGCAGAGGATGATTTGGGACATTGGACTATAATAGGAGATGCCGTGTTTGAAGTTACCTATATATATGATTCCGTCCTTATCCCGGTAAATGGTATTCAGGTTGTTGCTGGCGATGGTATGTGGTTTCAGGGGGTTGTGCAGCAGGTTGGTAAGCGATTTATTCAAGGTGTTGTAGATGACCAGCCCCATGTGGCTGGTGAGAATCCATACATTTCCGTCGCCCAAATCGAGGATACGTTGTACGCGGTTGTACTGAATATCATTGCAACTGTTCAGGCAGATGTCTTCCCATTGTTGTGTAAGGTTGCTTTTGTACAGTAGCAGACTGTTTTGGTATGTATATATCCATATGCTTTCACTTTGGTCTGTATAGACGTGCGGTTCATGGTCTTCCAGTAGTGGTTTGTAAATGGCCGGGATGGTGATTTCCCTGGTTTCGGAGGTTTGCTTGTTGATGCTGTATAGCACGCCGTTGGAGTACATGACGTAGATATATTGCACTCCTATCGATATATTGGAAGTTTTCTCGATAGACAGTGGATATGCTTTGAGGGAATTGTTGTCTATGTTCAGTATATAGATTTTGGAATGATCGTAGGCCCAGAATTCATTTTTGGGTGTTTTCCCTATTCTGAGAATGTTTTTGCTGGGAATCTTTAATTTTTCGAGTGTGGTTTTGTAGTCATTGTCGAACTTTCCGGTCTTGTAGTCGTAGATACTGTAACCAACCGTTGGATGTCCTTATCCATACATTCATTTCCGGTCCTTCGAAGATGTTGATGATGGCATCGTCGGGCAGTTCGGAGTTATCCCGGTGATACTGCCGGAACGAGTAGCCGTCATATTTGTTGAGTCCCGATTCCGTCCCTATCCACAGAAATCCCCTGCTATCTCTGAAAATGCTCCTGACGCTGTTGTTGGACAGTCCTTCTGTGGTGGAAAGCTGTTTAAACATAACAGCCGGTGGAATCTCTGCCGGATTTCCCCAAGCTGTAAAGGCAAAGGATAGCTGGCATATTAAGAATAAAAACAGATGCTTCATGTGTTTTCTGTAATATTTAGGGAGATTAACGATATTGTATCTGCAAACTTAAATATAATCATCCGGATGGGCAAGGGAAGATTTGTGTATTCATGTACGATGATATACCTCATTTGGTGAAAAAGAGTATGCATTTTGTTTCCAGGCGCTCTATATGTGCTCTATGCAACAAAAACGGGCATTAAAAGACATTTTTCACACATCTGTTTTTCCTTTATGCAAGATACCTTTGTCAGTGAGATCATTTAAATCCTAATAGTATGAAGAAAGAACTTTTAGCAGTGGCAATGCTGTTGTTTGCCGGTGGCAATCTGTTGGCACAGCCACATGTCAATGACGGTACTTCGTATCTGATGAACCAACCTTTGGATATGAGTACTGATTTTCGTGATTTGAGTAATACCTTGTTTTTGCAGATCATCTGGAATCATTCGACGTTAAGTCGGGTGAAGGACTGGTGAACTGGAAACGGGGGCATCTGATGCCCCGTCAAGCTTTCAATACCAACGGTGCACAACCCCGTAAAATGAGAATGCTCGATTTTCCTTTTACTGCTTATGAGAATGACCCTAACTTGAAATTTAAGATTGACTTTGTAACTCCGCGTACGGTGCGTATCCGCATGCTGACCACTCCGGTGGAGCCCAGACCGGCCACTTCCATCATGTTGGCCAAAGAGCCGGGCAGGGATGGAAGCTGGAAAGTGGCCGAGACGAATGACAACATTGTTTATTCCGGCGATTACGGAACCATTCAGATTAACAAGAATCCCTGGAGAATCGTGTTGAAGGATAAAACCGGACGTATCCTGAGTCAGACCGCTACTCTGCGTGATGCTGATTCTACGCAGGTGAAGTATACGCCTTTCAGTTTTGTGAAGCGGGGAAGCGACAATGCCCGCCGTATCAATCCCGTGTTTACGCTGACTGCGGATGAGATGATTTTCGGTTGCGGCGAATCGGCCACCGGACTGAACAAAGCCGGGCAGAAGGTGAATCTGTTTGTTACAGACCCGCAAGGTCCGGAAACAGACCAGATGTACAAACCCATTCCTTTCTTTATGAGTAACCGGGGATACGGTATGTTCATGCACACTTCCGCACCGGTCACTTGTGATTTCGGTGCTACTTATATCGGACTGAACAAAATGTTCATGGGCGACGAGAACCTGGATTTGTTTGTATTCTTTGGCGAACCGAAAGACATCTTGGACGAGTACACCGATTTGGTAGGAAAACCGGGTATGCCTCCATTGTGGTCTTTCGGTACATGGATGAGCCGTATCACCTATTTCAGTGAGAAGGAAGGTTATGATGTGGCTGCCAATATCCGCAAAAACAAGTATCCGTGCGATGTTATCCATTTCGATACCGGTTGGTTTGACGTGGATTGGCAGTGTGACTATAAATTCTCCGAAAACCGTTTCCAAAATCCACAGCAGATGTTGAAGGATTTGAGGTCACAGGGTTTCCACGTATGCTTGTGGCAGTTGCCTTATTTCACTCCCAAGAACCGTTATTTCCCTGAGCTGATAGAGAAGAACATGTATGTGAAGAACGGTAACGGGGAACTTCCTTACGAGGATGTAGTGCTCGATTTTTCCAATCCGGAGACTGTGAAGTGGTATCAGGACAAGTTAGCCGGACTGCTGAATATCGGTGTCAGTGCCATCAAGGTTGACTTTGGCGAAGCGGCTCCGCTGAACGGTATTTATGCTTCGGGCAAAAGTGGATGGTATGAGCACAATCTCTATCCGGTGCGCTACGACATGGCAGTATCCGAGATAACCAAGAAGCTTCATAATGAAAATATTATGTGGGCCCGTGCTGCATGGGCCGGTTCACAGCGCTATCCGTTGCATTGGGGCGGTGATGCTGCCACGACGAATACGGGTATGCTGGGTACGCTTCGTGCCGGTTTGTCCTTCGGCTTGTCCGGTTTCTCTTTCTGGAGCCATGATATGGGAGGGTTTGTAAAGTCTACTCCGGAAGACTTGTATTGTCGTTGGATACCTTTCGGTTTCCTCACTTCGCATACCCGCGCACATGGAGCACCTCCGACTGAGCCGTGGCTGTACGACAGCAAGCGTGTACAGGACGTTTTCCGCAAAAGTGCAGAGATGAAATATCGCCTGATGCCTTATGTTTATGCCCAGGCCAAGGAATGTACCGAGAAAGGCTTGCCGATGTTGAGAGCCTTGTTTGTGGAATTTCCCGATGACCCCGGAGCATGGAAGGTGGACGACGAATACCTCTTCGGCTCGCAGATTCTGGTTGCCCCCTTGCTCGAATCCGGTATAACCGGTCGCACCGTTTACCTTCCCGAAGGAAAATGGATAGACTATCAGACGGAGAAAGTGTATGAAGGCGGATGGCACAGGATTGAAGCAGGCAGCCTGCCGATAATCATGCTGGTGCGCGACGGTTCGGTGCTTCCTCATCTGAAGTTGGCACAGTCCACTTCCGAAATGGATTGGAGCAGGATGAGTCTGAAGGTGTACAGTGCTGACAAGAAGCAGGCTGAGGGCTTGATATGCCTGCCTACAGACAACCGCATCCAAGTAGTGAAAGTGGATTGCGCGAAGGCGAAACCGCAGTTGATGAACCAAGTTGAAGGGACTTCCCTGAACTTTTGAACTTAATCTTTGAAAACCTATATTTAATTCACCCCTGCCGGTATGGGAGAGAAAGGGGCAGGGGTCTTTGTTAAACCTAAGTATTTAGTATTTATGAGAAATGTGATGAAGTATTTGGGCATCATGTCAGTATCGCTGGCATGCGCCGGACCTCTCTTTGCAACAAGCGGATATCCGTTTGCAAGTGTCGCTGTCGTGCAGCAGAGTGTAGCCACCGTAAAGGGACAAGTGGTAGATGAGAAGGGCGAACCCATTATCGGTGCCAATGTCATCGTAGAGGGTACGACAAACGGTATGATTACCGATTTGGACGGAAACTTCTCTTTGCAGTGCCCCGTAGGCTCTACGCTGAAAGCCAGTTACATCGGTTATCTGACAAGGACCGTTAAAGTAACCGGAAACATGAATGCCTTGAAGATTATCTTGAAAGAAGATGCCGAAACATTGGAAGAAGTGGTGGTGGTAGGTTACGGTACGATGAAGAAATCCGACCTGACCGGTTCCGTTACTTCTGTAAATGCAGAGGAGATGATGAAACGTAATCCGGTGAACTTGGGACAAGGTCTGCAGGGAGCTGCCGCCGGTGTTTCCGTCATCCGTTCCTCCGGTTCGCCCGACGGGGGATTCAACATCCGTATTCGTGGTGTAGCCACCGTAAACGGTAGTTCCGACCCTCTTTATGTAGTGGATGGAGTGCAGGTCGGTACTTCCATTGACTTTCTTAATCCAAACGATGTGGAGAGCATTGAAATCCTGAAAGATGCCTCTGCTACTGCCATTTATGGAACACGCGGTGCCAATGGTGTTATCATGATTACCACTAAAAACGGAAGCAAGGGCAAGGCACAAGTCAACTTCTCTGCCAACTATTCCCTTCAATTCAACAACAACAAGATAGACGTGGCCGATGCAGATCTCTTTGCCAAGGCAGTACGCGAATCTTGCCGTAACGGTTCGGTCATGACCAATCTGGCTTTTGGCGAAGAGTACATTGGCAAATTGAATAGCATTGACTGGCAGGATGAAATGTCACGTACAGCGTTGCAGCAGAACTATAATCTCTCCGCTTCGGGTGGTACGGAAGCCACGCAAGCCAACCTTTCGGTGGGATATCTGAATAATGAAGGTGTTGTCATTGAATCTTATTTCAAACGTCTGACAGCCCGTGCCAACATCACTCATAAAGTGAAAGATTTCATTCATTTGGGATTGAACTTGAACTATACACATGCCCAGCATCACTTCAGTGGCAATATGCGTAGTTATGCGCAAGCCATTCCTACGATGGACTATGTAGAGAATGGAGTCTTTTATTCTATGCCTATCGTTCTGCCCGACGGTTCATGGGGACATTATAAACAAGAGTCTGATGGTGACATCAACAAGGGGGCCGACAACCTGGTGGCTGCAGCCAAGACCAGAACCGACCAGATTTCCAAATGGGACCGTTTGGTGGCCAGTGCATTCCTGCAATTGGACATTGCAAAGGGATTGACTTTTAAAACCATCGGTAGCTACAACTATTTCACAAAAGGTTATGATGGATATACCCCTTATAATCCTCGTACATTTGGTTCGAAAGACCGTAAGGACAGTTATTCTATCAATCAGAATCAGAACTCGGAGATTGCCTTAGAATCGTTTGTCAACTATGACTGGTCGAATGCCCATCATCGTGTAAGCGCTATGGCAGGTTTCTCTATCAGCGATACGGACGGTGTCTGGCTGAATACCAGTGCCAGTGATTTCCCGGCTGACAACATTCGCCAGATTTCTTTGACAAACGACCCCAGCTCCAAGAATACAAATGGGGGACGTGACTTGAAGACCCGTTATCAATCTTATTTCGGACGTCTGACCTACAGTCTGAATGACCGTTATATACTGACGGCTACAGTACGCCGCGACGGTTCTTCCAACTTCGGTTCGGGCAACCGGTACGGTACTTTCCCTTCCGCTTCTTTGGCATGGCGCTTGTCAGAGGAGAACTTCATCAAGAATCTGAATCTTTTCAGCAACCTGAAGATACGTGCAGGTTGGGGGCAGACCGGTAATGCGGGTAGCGGAACCAGTCTTTCTGTCCCTCAGCTCTCTTCTTTGGATTGTATGTATTATGTCATGGCCGGGGGCGGCATGATGAATGCAGCCGGTATCGCACAGCAAAAGGAAATTGACACCAACCTGAAGTGGGAGACCAACGAGCAGACCAACATCGGTCTGGACATGGCCTTTATGAACAACGAGCTTTCATTCTCGGTGGACTACTTTATCCGTGACTCGAAAGATTTGCTTATTTATCGTCAGATCCGTCCTTCTACCGGTTTTACGTCTGTCTATACCAATGCCGGACATATCCGTAACAAAGGTTTTGAGGTTAGTGCTGCGTGGAATAAAAGTTTCGGTGATTGGAATGTAGGAGTACGTGTAAATGGTTCTACCTTGAAAAATGAGGCGGTAGAGGTGGGTGACCCTATTTTCTATAAAACAACAGTTATGGTACGCAGGATGGCGATGACTGGGACAATCACTCCATCACACAGAACGGTTATGCCGTAGGTTCTTATTATGGCTGGAAAGTGGCCGGTATTTTTCAGAACCAGCAGGAGATTGATGCCTTGAATGCTCAATCGCCTACAGGCAAGTACCAGGATGGTGACACCGCTCCGGGTGACTTCAAGTATATCGACCTGAATGGCGACGGCCAGATTACAGACGAAGACCGTACGGTTATCGGTAATGGTTTCCCGACTCTTTCCTACGGTTTGAACCTTACTGCCTCTTACAAGAATTTCGACTTTTCAATGAATATGTATGGGGTAGCCGGAATGGATGTCTATTCTTACAGCGCTGCCCGTCTGACTTCTATGTATGGTCCTGACGGCGGTTACCAGAACGTTCTGGCAGAATATGTGAAGAATGCCTGGACTCTTGAGAATCCCAATGGCAAATATCCGCGTATCACCAAGGGCGACCACAATAAGAATCACCGTTCCAGTGACGCTTTCATTAAGAAAGGCGATTATTTGAAGATTTCGAACATTCAGTTTGGCTATACTTTCCCGAAGAATTTGGTAAAGCACGCGAAGATGGAGAATGCCCGTGTGTTTGTCAGTGCAGACAACATATTGACGCTTTCTTCGTATAACAAATGGGGTGACCCGGAAGTCGGGTCGGACAGAGTGCTGCTGACAGGATTCGATGGCGGACGCTATCCGTTCCCGTTATCCGTCTCTTTCGGTGTGAGTGTACAATTCTAATCTAATACTTAACAGATAAACAAATCATATTATGAGAAAAAGTTTTTACCATATATTGTTGTTGGGTGCTCTCACCTTGGGTACTACCAGTTCTTGTGATGACTATTTGGAAGTCGATCATTACGATATTCTGCCCGAAGATTTCATGTACCGGAATGAGGCAAATATTAAGTCGGGGCTTTATGGCATTTACGATACTTTCTATACCTATCAAGGCAGTGATAATAGTGGCGATGATACGACATGGGGATTTAAGCCCAATGTATTTATTGCCGGACACAGTACGATGGATTGCCAGGCATCCGGCTGGGATGCCGAATGGCAACGTCATGCGGTATTAGCCAATAAAGGTTCGCTGGATACGGCTTGGCGTATGAGCTATAAGGGTATTGACCGTGCCAACCGTTTTCTGGCCGGATTGCAGAATGTGGACGTTTCCGTGCTTTCTGCCGAAAAGAAAGTGCAGTTTGAAGCCGAGGCGCGTGCCATTCGTGCATACAATTACTTGTATTTGTCAAAAGTCTTTGGCCCTGTCCCCATGTTGCTTACGGGTGAGACTTATACAACCAGTGCAGGAAAGGCGCGTCCTGAAAATCTGGAAGGCACTTATCAGGTTATTGAGGAAGACCTTAAGTTTGCCATGGAAAAGCTGGATTGGGAACCTGCCGATGGAGAATACGGTCGTATTACGAAAGGTTTCTGCAAGGCATTTTTGGCAGAACTCTATATGTATCAGAAGAAATTTACTGAAGCCAAGAAGGAATTGAATGACATTATTACCAGTAATACCTATGCATTGGAGCCGTGCTATGCCAATCTTCATGCCTGGGACAACCATTGGACAAAAGAATCCATTTTTGAGGTGGCTTATCATATTCACGGCAATATGAATTGGGGAGGCAACAGCCACGATGACGGCAAGATATGGTATGGCTATATGTGTGCCGCTCCCGAGTATGGCGGTTGGGGGTCCTTGGCTCTGTCTTGGGAGTATTATCGCTCTTTTGAGCAGGGAGACAAGCGCAAGGAGTATACTTGTGTAGGTACGGGTGACGTACATCCTATTACCAATGAAAAACTGGGTACCAATCCCTCTTACAGCGGATATGTACAAGGCTCTGAAAATGTACCTTGTGTATATTCACTGAAGTATTGGAGAAAGCAACCGGGTAAGGACGGGTTTGTGTATTGCCCGATTTCATTGACTTTCAAACGATATGCAGGCGTATTGCTGGATTATGCTGAATGTTGTTTCGAGACGGGTGAGGAAGCGACCGGATGGGAGATGATCAGACAAGTGCGTAATCGTGCGTGGGGTAACTTGGAAATTGGTGTACAAGCCATTGATTTCCCGCAGGCAATGTTGAATACGACAGTTGTCGATGTACCCGATGCAAAGACTGTTTATGCTGAATATAAGACGCGGAAAGGGTATACAAGTGATGTATGGAAAGTGGCTTTGACACAAGAACGCCGTCATGAGCTCAATGCAGAGTTCTCTTTATATTTCGACCTTTGCCGTATGGGGTTGGCTGAAGAATGGTTCAGATGCGAATACCCGAAAACAAAAGCCAATTCTACACCGGAGGAGTGCTGGGAAACTGGCGATTCTTTCCGTTATTTTGAGCATCAGAAATATCAGGAGATTTTCCCAATACCTACTAATGAGATTCTTAATAATCCTCTCATCAATTCGGAGGACCAGAATGAGGGATATTGATGACTCTAAAATTGTGCTAAGAATAGACAATTATATTGTTCTGTTATTCTGAACGAAGTGAAGAATCTCTTCTACAGAAAAGAGATTCTTCACTATGTTTGGGGTATGTATTCCTGAATGAGCAAATCAGATGATTAAGTGTCCACAATTTAAACTTGTAGTTAAGTATGGCAAGAAAAACATTTTGTTTCCTTCTATTTATATGTATGGGCGTGTGTGCATGTACTGTTCGGCATAATTCGTTACGGTCGACATTGTGTGCGGAAATTGTTGCCAATGTCCGGGACAGTGTACTGCCATTTTGGATGGATTATGCAGTGGCGCCTGACGGCGGTTTTTATGGGACTGTATTGCGGAATGGTACTCCGGTGGTAGATGCTCCCAGAGGAGGAGTGTTGAATGCCCGGATTCTGTGGAGTTTTTCTGCTGCATACCGTACATTTGGAGATGAATCTTATCTGAAACTTGCCAACAAGTCTCAGCGCTATTTTATCGATACATTTATTGATAAGAAGAACGGTGGGGTGTATTGGTTGGTCAACCCCGATGGTGAAGTAGTGAATGCTTCTAAGTATACTTATGCCATGACTTATGCTATTTATGGATTAGCAGAGCACTATCTGGCGACGGGTAACGACGAAAGTCTGAAAACTGCCGTCAGTCTGTATCATGTTCTGGAAGAGAAAGGGCGTGAGCCGTTGTATGACGGTTATGTGGAATCTTTTACCGAAAATTGGGAGAAGTTGGACCAATATGACAATAATGCTCCCAAGACCATGAATGCCCATCTGCATGTGTTGGAAGCTTATACCCTTCTATATCAGTGCTGGAAAGACAATGGCTTGAAGAAAAGGCTTGAGTTTTGCGTCGATTTGTTCATGAACCGCATTTACGACCCGTCAAGGAAGCATTTCAATCTGTTCTTTGATAATGAGTGGAACAGTCTGGTCGAAATGGATTCTTACGGACATGATGTTGAGACCGGATGGTTGCTTTGTGAGGCTGCCCGTACGCTGGAAAATCAGGACTTGATAGAACAGACAAATCAGCTTGCATTGGATGTGACGGAAGCTTGTCTGGCTGAAGGAATGAGTGATAAAGGCTATATGATTTACGAGAAGAAAGGTGACAGAAAAACCAAGCATGCCTCATGGTGGGGCCAGATTGAAACGGTGATAGCTTGTGTCAATGCTTGGCAAATCAGCGGGAGTGACGTTTATCTACAATCGGTTGATACGGTCTGGACTTTTGTCAAAGACCATATGGTGGACAAGGAATACGGGGAATGGTATAGCGACTGTTTCGACGGAGAGCCTAAAAAGGAGGCTCCCAAAGTAAGTATGTGGCGTTGTCCATATCATACGGTACGCTTGGGAGTGGAAATGTATAATCGTTTAAAATAATACGTATGAAGAAATTGATAATAGGTGCGGCATCACTGATGCTTTGTGCAGGTTTGCAAGCCCAGGACTTCAAGATTAACCCGTCGGGGTATTTTGAAAACCACGGGGCCAATGTGATGGTTTTCAGTGATGTCTATCCTGAAGGACACCAAGGGGGTGTCACCTTGGTTTTGAATGGAGACCGCAGGGCCGCAGGCGGTGATGTGCGTTTCGAGATTTCGCAGGGGCAGTGGCAGGGATTGCCCAAGATGAGGAAACGGGTGGTGGATGAGGCTGCCAACGAAATCCGTGTCACACTGAGCTATCCTGACTCGGCCAAGCATATGGCGGGGTTCAATCCGATGCTCTATCCGGATTTTGCTTTCGGCTATACTATCAAGGTGAAAGGGGAAAAGGACTATCTGGTATTGACTGTTGATTTGGACCGGCCGGTTCCGGAGCGCTTTGCCGGGAAGCTCGGTTTCAATCTGGAGCTGGTGCCTTCTACCTTGTTGGGCAAGCCCTGGATTATGGATAACCGGACGGGTGTTTTCCCTCATCAGGCGATGGGGCCCACCATGAAGCAGACCTCCAATATGGAGCATATCGGAGACTTCAATCCTAAGGGGAAAGCCAGCCTGGACCAGTTGCTTCTGGACCGGAAGACTTATAATCCGATGATTGCCGATGATATTGTCTCTGCCCCTCTTGCCGCGGGAAAAAAGTTTGTGCTCAATCCGCAGGATGAGTTGGCAAAGATTACGATTGAGAGTGAGAAGGGAGATTTGATGCTGTATGACGGACGGATAAACCATAATAACGGTTGGTTTGTGCTTCGTTCGGAATTTCCGGCAGGAACGAAAGGGAATGCGGTGAGATGGATTATCCGTCCCACAGTTACCAAGGAGTGGCGCTATGCACCGGTGGTACAGGCCTCTCAAGTGGGTTATCATCCCGGACAGAAGAAAGTGGCTGTCATCGAATTGGACAAACGGGATACGGATTTCCGGCAACCTGCCCTCTACCGTATTGCAGCCGATGGCAGGAAACTGGTGAAGCAGCAGGCTGCCAAGGATTGGGGAGATTTCCAGCGTTACCATTATTTGCAGTTCGACTTTACGGAAATTACGGAAGAGGGACTTTATCAGGTGATGTACGGTGATGCGGCTTCTCCGGTGTTCCGTATTGCAAAGGATGTTTGGGATAAAGGAATCTGGCAGGCGGAGGTGGAATATTTCCTGCCGGTACAGATGTGTCACATGCGTGTCAACGAGAAGTATCGTGTATGGCATGACTTCTGTCACCAGGACGATGCCCGAATGGCCCAAACGAATATCAATCACATTGACGGATATAGCCAGGGACCTTCTACTCTGTGCAAATATCAGCCGGGCGATCTTGTTCCGGGATTGAACGTAGGCGGTTGGCACGATGCAGGCGATTATGACCTGCGTGTGGAGTCGCAGGCAGGTGAAGCCTATATCCTCGCTATGGCTTGTGAGAATTTCGGTGCCTACTGGGACGAGACTTCCATTGATTTCGAAAAACGGATTGTAGAGATACACCAGCCTGACGGGAAAAACGACTTGTTACAGCAAGTGGAAAACGGGGCTTTGACCGTAGTAGCCGGTTGGAAGGCATTGGGACGCCTCTATAGAGGAATTTTGTGTCCTACTGTACGGCAATATGCACACTTGGGAGATGCTTCGGCCCATACTGATCATGTCAGTGGAACGGCTGATGACCGTTGGGTGTTTACGGAAGACAATCCGGGACGTGAGTTACAGGTGGCCGCTTGGCTGGCAGGTATTTCACGCGTGCTGAAGGGACATAATGATACTCTGGCGGCAGATTGTCTGGAAATAGCCCGTGAGCTGTTTAAGATTACACGTTGTGATAACAATTGGATACTGACAACGAAAGTACATGCCGCCGTAGAGCTTTATCTGGCAACGAAGGAAGCCGGGTACCGCGATTTCGTTTTGCAGCAGCAGGATTTCATCTGCAAGAATATCCGTCAGACGGGCTGGTTCATCGGACGGTTCGACCAGGCTGTGGGCAATGTCCGTTTCAGCAAGGCTATTCGTAAGGCATTGCCGGAGTTACAGGCCATGTATCAGGAGTATAGCAGTAAAACTCCGTATGGAGTGCCGCATGACAGAGGTAACCGTTCTTCCGGTTCATGGGAACCCCAGCATCTGGGCTACAATTACTGTTACCTGCATGCTGCCTATCCTGACTTGTTTGCACCGGACTATATTTTCAATGCTGTCCAATACCTGCTCGGTATGCATCCGGGACGTAATCAGGCAGCGTTTGTAACGGGAGTCGGTGCCGAAACGATGAAAGCTGCCTATGGTGTCAACCGTGCCGACTGGTCTTATATTCCGGGTGGAGTGTCTCCGGGTACAAATCTGATTCGTCCTGACTTGCCCGAATTACTTCATTTCCCGTTCTTATGGCAGGAGGGTGAGTACTGTTTGGGCGGACATGCTACGTGGTTTATGTATATGGTATTGGCATCTCAGAAAATATTGAATGGTAATGAACAGTAAAATAAAGGTAGATAAGTTTGTAATTGTAGCTTTTCTGCTCTGCATGGTCTGCACTATGGCCATGCAGGCAAAAGCTTATGACAATTTTAAGGTATCGGTCTATGTACGTGCCTACGAGGTAGACAAGATGAAGGACATCCATTGGCTGGATTCGACTTGGAATGTGATTTCACAACAGTTGGAAGTGGACAAGATTTATCTGGAAACACATCGTGATTTACTGATTGTGGATGACGCCACCCTGGAGCAAGCTAAGAAATTTTTCCATGACCGGGGAATAGAGACTGCCGGAGGAATTACCTACACCATCAACGAGGCAAACAGTTTCGAGACGTTCTGCTATTCCAATCCCGAGCATCGTGAGATGGTGCGAAAGATTGCAGAACATACGGCAAAGCACTTTGACGAGTTTATTCTGGATGACTTTTTCTTCACCAGTTGCAAGTCGGACATAGAGATAAAAGCCAAAGGTGCGCAGAGCTGGACGGAATACCGTTTGAAGCTGATGACTGAAGCCGGGCGCGACCTTGTGCTGAAACCTGCCAAGAAGGTGAATCCTCGTGTAAAGGTAATCATCAAGTATCCCAACTGGTACGACCATTTCCAAGGTTTGGGCTTTAATCTGGAGGAAGGTCCCCAACTCTTTGACGGTGTCTGGACGGGTACCGAAACAAGGGATCCTGCCGGCAACCAGCATCTGCAGAATTATCTAAGCTATAATATTATCCGCTATTTCGATAATCTGCGTCCGGGCTACAACGGTGGAGGATGGGTGGACTCCGGTGGACTGAATCTAGGCATGGACCGCTATGCTGAGCAGCTGCATCTGACCATGCTTGCCAAGCTCCCGAAATCATTCTCTTTGCCTATAACCAGCTTCTGGGCGTGAAGTTGTCTCCCAGGTTCCGTACCCCTTGGCAGGGCATGGGCACCAGCTTTAATTATGATGAGATGACTGCCCCTATCCGGCAGAAGGACGGAACTTCCATAGAGCCTACCACCATGGCACGCATTGCGGATGTTGTATTGAAACAGACTGATAAACTGATAGGTAAGTTGGGTAACCCCATTGGCATCAAGTCCTACAAGCCTTTTCATGTGGCGGGTGATGATTTCTTGCAGAATTATCTGGGCATGATAGGTTTGCCGATGGATATACGTCCCGTTTTTCCGAAAGACCAACAAGTGGTGCTGCTGACTGCCCAGGCGGCTCAAGCTCCGGAGCTCATGACCGACATTAGGAAGCAATTGCAAAGCGGACGGGATGTGGTGATTACAAGCGGCTTGCTGAAAGCCATTCCTGAAAAAATTGCCGAAATAGTAGAGTTGCGTTGTACCGATTTGAAAGCTCTTGTCAATGATTTTGGCCGATACGGACAAGCCGGACGCGATTTATTGATACCGCAGGTTCAGTATTATACGAATGATGCTTGGGAAGTAGTCAGTGCGGGCCGTCCGTTGACGGGAGGAGTATCGGGGTATCCTATTTTGTTGAGAGCTCCCTATGCCGCCGGCAATCTATATGTATTGACCATTCCCGATGATATGGGAAATTTATATGATTTCCCGGCAAAAGCCTTGAATGAGATTCGCCGCATTATGAGTAGGGATATGGATATCTATCTGGAGGCTCCCTCCAAAGTCGGATTGTTTGTGTATGACAATAAAACACTGGTGGTGGAGAACTTCAATGATGAACCGGTGGAAGTGCGTATTGTTACCGATGATGAGGTGACGAGGTTGGAAAATCTGGAGAATGGGGATATTCTGGCTCCCCTTCCTGCCGAACCCGTACAGAGCAGGCGTCCGGTGACACCAAAGAACTCTTTCCGTTTGTCATTACTGCCCCATTCGTATAAGGCTTTCCAATATAAATGACGGGTAAGAAGATTGTCGGATAGTTATTCGGAAGGGTAACGGGAGGTCGGTTCTACAATGGGTCGGCCTCCTTTGCTTCCAGTCATCCGTGAGAATGCTTGTGTTCTTTCAATATCCTGTGCGGCAGTGTCCCGTGCCCCAGCAACTCTATCGGGCAGTTGAAGTTGCGTTCCAGCCATTCTTCCGTAACGCCGGTATCGGGATGGTAGTCCAGGGTTTCGTTGACGCAGGCAATGGACTTGACTTGCTGCAACACCGTGCCGATGTCGTGGCTGACGAGAATAATGGCGCAATCCTTGTTTATCTCTGCCAGCAGTTCGTAGAGGCGGGCTTCGAAACGCTTGTCGATGTATGTGCTGGGTTCGTCGAGAATCACCACCTGCGGGTCGGAGATGATGGCACGGCCCAGGAGGGCACGTTGCAACTGTCCGCCGCTCAAAGCGCCGATGGCACGCTGCTCCATGCCTTCCAGCCCCCATGCGGGCTATCACGGCAGAGGCTTTCTCGCGGTGTCGGGCGGTGAAGCGTGAAGCCAGCGGCTTCTTGCTGCTGAGTCCTGAAAGGATGACCTCCTCTACGGTGATGGGAAATTTCCGGTCGATGCTGCTGTACTGGGGCAAGTAACCCATGGATAATTGACAATTGACAGTTGATAATTGACAATTGGCAATTTCGGAGGGGGATGGAGGGCAGGAGTGATATAGAATCTCCCCGGTAGTGGGTTTCAGCAGTCCCAGTATACATTTGATAAGGGTAGTCTTTCCACCACCGTTGGGACCGATGATACCCAGAAAATCACGTTCGTAGATAGTCAGGTTTATATCATGCAGTACGGTCCGGTTATCGTATCCGGCGCTGAGGTTCTTTATCTCTATAATGGGGGATGCAGGCATAGCTTCTTCTTCGTTAAATGGACAGAATCATCGTTTACTCTTTTACAAGCGCTCTGGCCGTATTCATCATCTCCTCCTCCCAGTCGTATGAGAGGGGATTGATAGCCACTACCCGGGTTCCGGTCTGCTGGGCGATAAGGTCGGCATTGCGGCGGTCGAATTCCGGCTGTACAAAGATGATGCGTACCTTCTCCTTCTTGCAGGAGTTTATCAGGCTCTTCAGATGGGCGGGGGAGGGCTCCTTTCCACCTGCCTCGATAGGAATCTGGTTCAGGTTGTAGTCGCGGGCAAAGTAGGAAAGTGCCGGATGATAAATCATGAAGGCACGGTCGGCATTCGGGCTGGAAAGCATCTGGCAGATGAGGCTGTCTGTATGCTCTATCTGCCGGATGAGTACGTTGTAACGTTCCATGTAGACGCTTTCATTGGCTTTGTCTATGGCGCAGAGTGCATTCAGAATGTTTCCGGCAATGATTTGGGCGTTGATGGTGGAATTCCAGATGTGGGGTTCCACACCACCGGCGTGCGTATGGCCTTCGTGTACATGCCCGTCTTTATGATGATGTGCATGGGTATCGTCCAGAATGAGTTCCACATTCTCGGACATATCGAAGAATTGCAGGTGGGGAGCATTGTCCGTCAGTTTTTCCGTCCATGTCTGCTCGAAACCGATGTAGCCGATGCGGAAATAGGCCTTGCTTTGGGCAAGGTCGACAAGCTGCTGGGGCGTGGGGTCGTAGGTTTCCGGACTTGAACCTTTGGGCACCATGCTGACGACGGTGAATTCATCGCCGGCAATGGCTTCGGTGAAATACCGCAGCGGCTCGATGGTGACGGTAATCACGGGTTTATCGTCATTCTTCTTGTTCTGTTGGCCTCCTTGCTTGCACGAGAAGAGCAAGGTGGCTATGAGGAGTAAAAAACAAAACTTTTTCATTTACAATTTACTATTTACAATTTACAATTTACAATTTGGCTGCGCTGTGGCAGGGGGCATCAACTATTCATTATCAACTATTCCTTATCCATTTATCACTTCCTCTTTCCTTCCCCTCAGTATCTCCCGTTTCCCTCCGGGGGGACCTGGGAGACGCTCTACCTTGAATCCTACGGCTTGCAGCATGCGGCGTATTACTCCTTTGGCGCAGTAGGTGGTCAGCACGCCATCGGTGCTCATGGCGGCATGGATATTCCGGAAGACTTTTTCCTCCCACATTCCCGGTTGCTTTTCGGGTGCAAAGGCATCGAAGTAGACAACATCGAACGGAGATTTATTAATCATTAACAAACTGTCAATGCTTATTGTTTCGACATCTGCCCGCACTTTTCTCAGTGTGAAATAAGGAGTTATGGCAACTTCTTCTTCCCACGCAGCCCGATGCAGTTCCTCGAACAGAGGATTGTCGCTATATTTTAGCGCATCCACCTCCGGCCATGCAAGCGGATAGAGTTCGATACCGGTATAGTGCACAGGTCTCTTTTCCTTTTCGGCAGTTTCCAGTGTAAGCAGGGCATTCAGTCCGGTGCCGAAACCGATTTCAAGGATATGCGGGCGGGCAGTAGCGGATGCTTTCAGTCCCATGTCGATGAAGATGTGCTGTGATTCTGTACGTGCCCCCTTTACCGAATGATAATGTTCATTCAGTTCCGGTACAAACAGTGTCGCACTTCCGTCTTCCGTCTTCTCTATGATTCGTTGCATCACTTCTGCTTTTGTTGAATGTTTTTATTTAGTTTAATTCTCTGTGATTCAGCGTGTTGTTGCGCCTATATATCCAGCGTGCTGCATCTATACATCCAGCACGTTGCATCTATACATCCAACGCGTTGTATCTATACATCTATTGCTCAAACTCACTACATGTCAATAATTCATCATCGAAATGGCTCCTTGCAGTGCCCACAGCATAGCTATGTAGCGCACCAGCTTCCCTGCAAACATGGAAGTGGTGGTCAGCATCAGATTACTGCGCATGAAGCCCAGTGCAATGGCTATGGCCTCTCCCACAAAAGGCAGAAAGGCGAAGAAAGCCATCAGTGCCCCTTTCCCTTGGAGGAAATGCTGCATCCGTTCTATCTTTTCCCTTTTTACCTTGAAATATTTCTCAATCCAGTCTATACGTCCCAGACGTCCCATGTAGTAGCACGTCATGCCTCCCAGCGTATTTCCCAAGGTGGCGGAGAGTACGCACAGTGCCGGGCTTAGACCGACCTTGACCAGTGCTACCATCACTATCTCGGAACTGAACGGAATGATGCTTCCTGCCAATAGGGCAGAGATGAACAGACCGACATATCCCCAGTCAATCAGTAGCTGTACGAGTGTATCTACAAAAGCGTCCATATGTTGAATCCTAATAGAATGAATAATCCGATAAATGCACAAATGAAGAATATATTGGAACTGCGGCTATTTGTCAGTACAAACAAGTGTCCCGCCAGGATGCTGACACCGATGAGCAGGAAGGACATCAAGTGGACACTCAATACCGGTTGCAGTCCGATATAGACAAAGATGCAGAAATTCAGCAGGATGAGGAAGTGTAGATAGCTTCGGGTGCGTATCTTGTCTTCATAGCCGGCAATGAGACAGTGTGCCGCGCTGACGATGAACAGAACAAGGAGATACCCGAGGGTGGCGAGTTCCCACGGCTGATAGTCGAACCGGGTGGGAGCGAAGGTCACCAGCTCGCGGAAGGGCTGGCAGAAGAGTTCCATTTGCCCGTAGTAGAGGCGTGTCCCAGCAACAGCCAGTAGGGTACGCTCCATCCTACCAAGGAAGCGAAGAAACTTTTGGGTTGGAGAGACTGGAAGTTGTAGGCACCTATCCAGAAGATGGGGACAAACAGCATGAGCTGCGGAAAAAGCAGGCTGCCCAGTCCGATGAAGACAAAGGCGTGGAAGAGACTGCCTGTGGGCCGTGCCTGCTGGTAGCTCTTGAAGAGGAAAAACAGTGCCACCAGGAAGGAGGCGGCTGCCAAGTCTCCCGCATACAGCATGTGCAGGCTGGGGCAGACGGATATCAGCAGGAAGTAGACAGAAGTCTGTACCGATGCCCGCATCCGGATGATGGCGAACGTATTGTTGAGCTGTATTAGGAAGTACCCGATGACGGCATACAGAATAAAGCTGAAGAGACGGTTTGCCCAGGTGGGGATGCAGAAGTCGCAGAATGTTTCCCAAAGGGAATATCCGCTTTGCTGTGTCTCCGTCTCGGGCAACAGAACAGCGGTCAGTATCCAGCAGGATACTGAAATCAGGATAGCGGTGGGTAGTGTGAACCGCCCTGCCGTTATCCGGTTCTGGAATCTCTTCGTTCTCATTTATAAGTCAAATCCGATGTCGCGACGGAAATATTTCTTCTCGAAGTTTATCATGTCGGCCACGCGGTAGCTCTTCTGCAAGGCTTCTTCCTTTGTTTCACCATAGGAGCAGACGGCGATGACACGGCCACCGGCAGTTACGGTCTGTCCGTCTTTGGTGGCTGTTCCGGCATGGAAGAGGATGCTGTCCGTTTCGGCAGCCTTCTCGAATCCGGTCATCACCTTGCCCTTTTCGTAGGCTTCCGGATATCCTCCGCTTACCAGCATGACGCAAGCGGCTGTGCGTGAGTCGAATTCCAGTGTACGCTGGTCGAGGTCGCCCTGGGCAACGCCTTCGAGTAGGTCTACCAGGTCGCTCTTGATACGCAGCATTACACTTTCGGTTTCGGGGTCGCCCATGCGGACGTTGTATTCAATTACCATCGGTTCGCCCTTCACGTTGATAAGTCCCAGGAAGATGAAGCCTTGGTAGCCGATTTCTTCTTCCAGCAGACCGTTTACGGTAGGTTCGATGATGCGGGTGCGTACTTTTTCCATAAATGTTTCGTCGGCAAAAGGTACGGGAGTAACGCTGCCCATACCGCCGGTGTTGAGGCCTTTGTCGCCTTCGCCGATACGCTTGTAATCTTTGGCTACGGGCAATACCTTATAGTGGCGGCCGTCTGTCATCACGAATACGGAGCATTCGATGCCGCTGAGGAACTCTTCAATGACTACCGTGGCGCTGGCATCGCCGAACATGCCGCCCAGCATTTCCTTCAGCTCTTTCTGAGCTTCTTCCAGTGTGGGGAGAATCAGCACGCCCTTGCCTGCACACAGTCCGTCGGCCTCAGTACGTAAGGCGCTTCGAGGGAAGCGAGGAAGTCGAGTCCCTCCTGCAAGTTGTCGGCGGTGATGCTCTTGTAGCGGGCAGTGGGGATGTTGTGGCGCATCATGAAGCCTTTGGCAAATTCCTTGCTACCTTCCAGTGTGGCACCTTTGGCGGTGGGGCCGATGATGTCGATATGGCAGGTGGCAGGGTCTTCCTTGAAGCTGTCGAAGATGCCTTGTACCAACGGGTCTTCGGGACCCACAACAATCATGTCGATTTCTTTCTCAAGGGCAAAGGCCTTGAGTGCGGGAAAGTCTGTCGCCTTCAGGTTCACATTCTCGCCTGCTTCGCTTGTACCTGCATTGCCGGGCGCAATATATAGTTTCTCTACTTTCGGGCTTTGGGCAATCTTCCATGCCAGAGCGTGTTCGCGGCCACCGGAGCCTAATAATAATACTTTCATGGGTTCATTTACAATTTACAATGTACAATTTGTCTGTGCTGTGGGGCATCAGGTAAGTTGTACAGATTGTTATACTTAATGATTTATTCTCTCTTTTATTCTCTTCTTTCTTCTACCATCTACTCCCTATTTGCACGCCCGCACTGCATAGCAAATTGTACGGTACATTGTACATTAAAGATATTCTTCAAAATATCTTGTTATCTTCTCGTGCAGATGCACACGGTCGCGTCCCAGGACGTTGTGCTTGTGCGTGGGATAGATAAACAAATCGGGATAGGTACGGGCATCCACGCACGCCTTCATGAATGAAAGGGTGTGCTGCGGCACGCAGGTGTCGTCGTGGTCGTCGTGTATGATGAGCAGATGTCCTTTCAAGTTACCGGCAAGGTTTTTCAGATTTGTCTGCTTGTAGCCTTCCGGGTTCGCTTGCGGAGTGTCCATATAGCGCTCACCGTACATTATCTCGTAGTATCCCCAGTCGATAACCGGTCCGCCGGCAACGCCTACCTTGAAAATTTCGGGATAGCGCAGCATCAGCGCCGTAGTCATGTGTCCTCCGAAGCTCCAGCCGTGCACGCCGATACGCTCTCCGTCCACATAAGGCTGGCTTTTCAGGAATTCTACGCCCTTCACCTGGTCTTTGCCCTCTTCGATGCCCAGCTGGCGGAAGGTGGCGTTTTCAAACTCCAGTCCACGGTTGCTGCTGCCACGGTTGTCGAGGCTGAACATGATGTAGCCTTTGTTTGCCATGTAGATGTCCCAGCCGCGGGCATCGTTCATCCAGCCGTTCGTTATCATCTGGGCGTGCGGGCCGCCGTATACGTAGACGATGGCGGGATACTTCTTTGCCGGGTCGAAGTCGGTAGGCTTTATCAGGCGGTAGTATAAGTCTGTCTTGCCGTCGGCGGCTTTGATGGTGCCTACTTCTATGCTGGGCATTTCAAAGCCTTCGTAGGGGTTCTTGGCTGTCAGCAGTGTGTGTTCCCGTTGTTTTTTCGGGTTGGTGGACATCAGTTTTATGATACGGGGGCAAGTGGGCGAAGAGGCATTGTCGATGAGGTAAGTTCCCATGAAACCGGAGATTTGTGCCGAGTGCATGCCGGTTGGGTCTCCTATCAAGCTGCGTTTGCCATTCTTCAGGTTGACAGCGTAAAGGTTGCTCTGCAAAGGAGAGATTTCCGTACTCTTGATGATGAGCTCTTTCGTGTTCCGGTTAAAACCTACGATGTCTTGTACAAGCCAGGGGCCGGAGGTGAGTTGCTTCAGCAGTTCCCCTTCCGTATTGTATAGGTATAGATGGTTGAAGCCGTCACGCTGGCTTTGATAGATGAACTTGTGGCTGTCCCATGGCAGGAATAGAATGGGAGATTGCGGCTCCACATATTTGGGATGTCTCTCTTCGATGAGCACTTGTTGCAGCTTTCCGCTTTCAGCATCGTACCGGCACAGTTCGGAGTGGTTTTGGTCTCGGTTTAGCTCTATCAGATAGAGGCTTTTGCCATCCGGTGCCCAGGTGATGTTGGTGAAGTAGCGGTCTTTTGGGTCGCCCATGTCCAGGTAGATGGTCTTTTGAGTAGCCGGATTGTAGATACCTACCTTTACCTGATGGCTGAGCATGCCGGCCATGGGGTAGCGTATTTTATCCACCAGTGCTAGTCTTGTCGTGATGTCAACCAATGGATAGGGGGTGACCATGCTTTCGTTCATTCGATAAAAGGCCAGCAGGTCCCCGGCAGGATTCCAGAAAGTGCCTTTTGAAATGCCGAATTCATTGCGGTGCACACTTTGTCCGCAGACGATACCTTCCGGTTCGTTGGTGACTTTCAGGGTTTGCCCGTCACCGGTCATCACATAGAGATTATTGCCGATAGTATAAGCCAAATGGCGGCTTACCTCGTTCCAATCCTCATTTTCGGCTTGGGCGGGGCAAGGCTGGCTCCAGATGACTTTTTTCTTCTTCCAGTCGACGAGGGCACGGTACTTGCCGGTGTTCAGCAGTAGGAGTGGGTCTATTTGGACTTGAATACCCAGATTGACGCCTCGGGGTACGTTGACAGCCTTTGCAGCATGAAAGTGACGCAGTTTTCCAAGTCCTTTTTCTTCCAGCAGCGCGTTGGCTTCTTCCAATGTGATGGCAGTGAATTTCTCTCCGGGCTTGGCACCTAATCCTTTGACAGCCCATGTACCTTCTATATTGTCGATGCCAAGTTCCAGACAAGCGGCATCGCCCCACCACTGGTACCACTTGTTTTCGGCAGTATGGTAGGTTTCACCTCCGGGAATAAGGTCTTCCAGGGTCGGCTTTTTCAGTTCTTGTGCCATGACGTTTGTTGTAAACAGAGCAGGCACTGCCATCAGCAGTGCAAGAATGCTCTTACTTATTTTCTTTGCATTCATTCTCCTTGTCATTGTTCGTGTTATTCTTCTTCCTTCTTTCCCGCCTCTCTTCTTTTTCTTTCCGGGTAAGATTCACCTGACCTTGTTCTGCGTTCTCCACCGAATTCGCGTCTTTCCCTCGGTCTGAACTCCCGTTTTTCCCCGTCTTTGAACTCTCTTCTTTCACGCGGACGGAATTCGCGCTTTTCGCTGTCCTTGAATTCTCTTGGTCTGCGTTCACCGTTGAATTCGCGTCTTTCGCCACCGAATTCACGTCTCTCTCCGCTGAATCGGGGACGGAATTCGCGTCTTTCTCCGGGTTTGAACTCTTTCCTTTCTCCTGAAGCCGGACGAAATTCTTTGCGCTCCTTGCTCAACTCCTCGCCTTCGGCACGGAATTCCTTGTACTTTCCATCGAAGATTTCGTACTGGCGGAATTCGCATTCCAGCGCACCATTGAATAAAGGTATCTTGGAGGTGGCTTTTAGCCCGATTTGGTCGAAGCACTCTTCCCGGTAAGAAAGAATCCATGCGGTGTTGCCCGTAAAGGCATGTTTCAGACGCTCGCCAATCATGGAGTAAAGGCCCAGCAGGTCGTTGGTAGAGATACGCTCACCGTAGGGAGGATTGGTGATGATGATGGATTTCTCCGCAGGTTGCTCGAATTGCTGGAAAGGTTGCAGCTTCAATACCACGTCCTTGCTTACGCCGGCAGCCTTTATATTGTGTGTGGCAATTTCGTTTGCCTTCGGGCTGTTGTCGTAACCGTATATCTTATGCGTAAATTCACGTTCCTGGCTGTCGTCATTGTATATCGTGTCGAACAGCTCCTGGTCAAAATCCACCCACTTCTCGAAAGCGAACTCCTTGCGGAATACGCCCGGAGCGATGTTGCGTGCAATCAGCGCCGCTTCGATGGGAATGGTTCCCGAACCACACATCGGGTCTATCAGGTCACATTCGCCACGCCAGCCGGTCATCAATATCATGCCGGCGGCCAGCACCTCATTCAGCGGGGCCTCTACTGCTTCCTGGCGATAACCGCGGCGGTGCAGCGATTCGCCGCTGGAGTCGAGAGACAGCGTACATTTGGTTTCGGCAATGTGTATGTTCAGCAGCACGTCCGGTTTGTTGACACGCACGCCGGGACGTTCGCCGGTCTTCTCGCGGAAATAGTCCACGATGGCATCCTTCACCTTGTAGGAAACGAACTTGGAATGACGGAACTCTTCACTGAATACAACCGCGTCCACGGCAAAGGTCTTGTCCGTATCCAGATAGTCTTCCCATCGGATGGCTTTAATCTGTTCGTAAACCTCGTCGGCATCCTTGGCTGTGAAGTGTTTGATGGGTTTCAGTATCCGGATGGCTGTACGCAGGCAGAAGTTTGCCTTGTACATCATTTCCTTATCACCACTGAAAGATACCATGCGGCGGCCTATTTCTATTTCGTTGGCGCCCAGTGCAGTCAGCTCTTGTGCCAGTACCTCTTCCAGTCCTTGGAAGGTTTTGGCAATCATTTCAAAAGATTGTTCGCTCATCTATGCATTTACTATTTATGTGAATCGGCAATCTGGGTAGTTGTCACTCGTTTCTCTCATTAGTGGCTGATAACCATTTAACTACTTGAACTGCTGATTTGAGTTATTTACGATTTTAATTGTTTATTGGTTGTTTGTGACTTACTTCTTGGCCTTTGTCTGTACAATCCTTGCTCCTGCGGGAACATCTTCTGTCACCCAGATATTGCCGCCTACGGTGGCTCCTTGTCCGATGGTGATGCGTCCCAATATGGTGGCGTTGGAATAGACTATCACATTGTCTTCCAGAATGGGATGGCGGGGAATACCCTTGATGGGCTTGCCGTCTTCGTCTAGCGGGAAGCTCTTGGCACCGAGGGTCACACCCTGGTACAGCTTCACGTTGTTGCCGATGATGCAGGTCTCGCCGATTACCACACCCGTACCGTGGTCGATGGTAAAATAACCACCTATTTCCGCTCCTGGATGGATATCGATTCCCGTTTCACTGTGCGCCATCTCGGTGATGATGCGGGGAATGAGGGGAACACCCAACTTGAGCAACTCGTGTGCGATGCGGTAGTTGCTGATGGCGCGGATGGCCGGATAGCAGCTGATGACTTCGCCGAACGACTGTGCGGCGGGGTCACCGTTGTAGGCGGCTTCCACATCTGTGGCGAGTGTACGTCTCATTGCCGGCAGGTTGCTGATGAACTTGGCAGCCAATAAGGCGGCTTCTTCCCGTTGGAGCTCGGTACAACAGTTGCATTCGCCGTCGCCTGCAAAGCAGAGGCCGGCAAGGATTTGCTCGGTCAGCAGGTCGAACAAGCGTTCGACATTGACACCGATATGGTAAGTCACCGTACGGCTGTTGACCGTAGAATTTCCGAAATATCCGGGGAAGATGATGGCTCGCGCCAGTTCGATGATGTCGCGCAGCACTTTTGCCGAAGGCAGCGGGTTGCCGTCCGTATGCTGGTGAAACAGTCCTTTGTATGATTCGCTTTCCGATAGCTCATCGACTGCTTGTGTCAAAATGTGGGTAAAGTTGAGTGGACTCATTATGATATCCTTAAGTTTAAAAGTGGCAACAAAGATAGGAAATACTCGTCAAATATCCTACATATCCCTCATTTATAGTACGTATTTACCATATTTGTGGTATTTTCTACGAACCAATTTTGCGCTACTTTTGTCTTGTAAGAAATAACATACCTCGTTCCACTCCGGATTGTTAGTCTTTTCCCTTAGGGGAATGAGGAATTTAAAAACAGTTGGATTATGAAGAAGATAGCAGAAAGCCTTACCGACCTGGTAGGCAACACTCCCTTGCTGGAGTTGAATAATTATAACAAGAATAAGCGTCTGAAAGCCCGTGTTATCGCCAAATTGGAATATTTTAACCCCGCCGGCAGTGTGAAGGACCGCGTGGCGCTTGCATGATAGAAGATGCCGAGGCAAAAGGGCTGTTGAAGCCCGGTGCCACCATCATCGAACCTACCAGTGGGAATACGGGCGTAGGGCTGGCTTTTGTGGCCGCTGCCAAAGGTTACAAGCTGATACTGACGATGCCCGACACAATGAGCTTGGAACGCCGCAACCTTTTGAAAGCCCTCGGTGCGGAATTGGTACTGACTCCGGGTGCCGACGGTATGAAAGGCGCCATAGCCCGTGCCGAAGAACTGAAAGCCGCCAACCCCGGCTCGCTGATTCTACAGCAATTTGACAACCCTGCCAATCCGGCAATGCACGAGCGTACTACCGGACAAGAAATCTGGCGTGATACAGACGGCCGGGTGGATATTTTCGTGGCCGGTGTAGGTACGGGAGGCACAGTGAGTGGTGTGGGTGCAGCCTTGAAAGCCAATAACCCAAAGGTAAGGATTGTGGCTGTGGAGCCCGAAGATTCTCCCGTACTTTCCGGTGGGAAGCCCGGTCCCCATAAAATACAAGGTATCGGTGCCGGATTTGTGCCGAAGAACTATAACAGTGCCGTGATAGACGAAGTGCTGCTGGTATCCAATGATGACGCCATCCGTACGGGTCGCGAACTGGCGAAGTATGAGGGACTGCTGGTCGGCATCTCTTCGGGAGCTGCCGTTGCTGCAGCTACCCGCTTGGCACGGTTGCCCGAGAATGAAGGAAAGACGATTGTAGCGCTGCTGCCCGATACGGGAGAACGGTATCTTTCGACGCTGTTGTATGCATTTGAGGAATATCCGTTGTAAAAGTAATATTTCTGCCGGTTATCCGCTCCATCAATGTGGAGCAGGTGACCGGCAGATGGTATTTATAGTTCGCTTGGTCTTAACCCGAATGACCGGCAGCTTATTTTCTCTACTTTTACTTCCCATATCTTGACATTGCGTACGGCGGGTTCAGCATATTTGCATTCATTTTCCGTATATTGCTTCATCAGCATGTCGAGTACGCGTCGCTTCTCTTCCATGTCTTCCACGAAGTGTACTTTCCCACGACAGATAACACTGCGCGACTTCATGCTGTAGCTGCATGCCACTTGCCGGTGCATATAAACCAGCTCGTGTCCTTCGCAGAAGGTGATGCAAACTTGCGGGTGCTTTGTTACCATCTCCACTTTACTGCCTTCCGGGCCGGAATGCAAGTATATTACCCCGTCTTGATAGGCAAAGTTCATGGGAACCGCATATGGGTTTCCTTCAAGGTCTGTGATGCCCACTATGCAGTATGGGCATTTACGGATAATTTCCTCAATCTGTGTAGGGTCTGTAATAGTAATTGTCTTCATGTGCAAAGCCTCACCCCCGGCCCCTCTCCGAAAGAGAGGGGAGTGGGGAAGTGGGGATATTTAATATTGTAGGGTTATTCTTTATTTCACTTCACTCAAGTTTCGCAAGTTTTCAATTCATTGCTCTCCTCTCCCCTCTCTTTCGGAGAGGGGTCGGGGGTGAGGTTACACCAGTGCAAAGTCCAGCTGCTTCTTTTCCAAGTTAGCGCGTGCCACCTTAATGGTAATGGCATCTCCCAGACTATAAATTTTATTTTTGCGGCGTCCGCGCAGGCAGTAGTTCTTTTCGTCGAATTCGTAATAGTCATCGTCGAGGTCGCGGATAGGAATCATGCCTTCGCACTTGTTCTCATTCAGCTCCACGTAGAGTCCCCATTCCGTTACGCCGGAGATGACGCCGTCGAAGGTCTGTCCCAGGCGTTCGGTCATGAATTCTACTTGCTTGTACTTGATGGAGGCGCGTTCCGCGTTGGAGGCTATCTGCTCCATGCTGCTGCTGTGTTCGCAGAGGGCTTCGTATTTCTGTTCGGACACGGTGCGGCCTCCCTGGTCCAAGTACTTGGTGAGCAGACGGTGTACCATCATATCCGGATAGCGGCGGATGGGCGAGGTGAAATGGGTATAGTAATCGAAAGCCAAACCATAGTGCCCCACGTTATGCACGGAGTAGCGTGCCTTCTGCATGGCGCGGATGGAGACGGTTTCAATCAAGTTCTCCTCCTTCTTGCCCTGGATGTCGTCCAGCAGGTGGTTGATGGACTTGGAGATGTCGGTCTTTGTACCGCTGGTACGCAGCTTGTAGCCGAAACGGGCGATGAACTGTGCCAGGTTGTCCAGCTTCTCCGGGTCGGGGAGGTCGTGAATACGGTATGGCAACACTTTGGCTTTCTTGCCTTTGGGCACGCGGCCTATCTTTTCGGCTACGGTGCGGTTGGCAAGCAGCATGAACTCCTCTATCAGCTTGTTGGCATCTTTCGACTCCTTGAAGTAGACGCTGACGGGTTTGCCCTTCTCGTCAATTTCGAACTTCACTTCGTAGCGGTCGAAGTTGATGGCTCCTGCCTTAAAGCGGTTCTCACGCAGTATTTTGGCAAGCTTATCCAGTTGGAGCACCTCTTCCTGGAAGTCTCCTTTGCCGGTTTCTATAATCTCCTGGGCTTCTTCGTAGGTGAAGCGGCGGTCGCTCTTGATGACGGTATGTACCACGCGTGAGTTCTTCACTTCGCCTTTTTCCGTCATTTCAAAGATGACGGAGTAGGCAAGCTTCTCTTCGTCGGGGCGGAGTGAACAGATGAAATTACACAACCGTTCGGGGAGCATTGGGATGGTGCGGTCTACGAGGTAGACGGATGTGGCACGCTTCTCGGCTTCCTTGTCTATGATGCCGCCCTCTTTCACGTAGTGGGTCACGTCGGCAATGTGTACGCCTACTTCCCAAAGTCCCCCTTTCAGTTTGCGGATGGAGAGGGCGTCGTCGAAGTCCTTGGCATCCTTGGGGTCGATGGTGAAGGTGGTCACACCCCGGAAGTCCTCACGTCGGGCTATTTCCTCGGCGGAGATTTCGGCGGGTATCTTGTCGGCAGCTTTCTCTACGGCAGCGGGGTAGACATAGGGCAGGCCGAATTCCGCCAGGATGGCGTGCATCTCGGTGGTATTGTCTCCTGCGCGCCCCAGGATGTCGATTACCTGGCCGATGGGGTTCTTGGCTTTGTCGGGCCATTCCACCACCTTTACGATGGCTTTGTCGCCCGTCTTGCCGCCTTTCAACTTTTCTTTGGGGATGAAGATGTCGTTGGCAAGCGTACGGTTTTCCGTTACAAGGAAAGCGTATGACTTGGCAACTTCCAGGGTACCCACGAAGGTGTCGTTGGCACGTTCCAGTATCTCGATGACTTCTCCTTCGGCTTCGCGTCCGCGACGCTTGGCATAGAAGGCGATACGCACTTTATCATTGTTCATGGCGTGTGCCGAGTTGCGTTCGGCCACGAATATCGGTTCGCCTCCACCTTCCGGTATAAAGGAATTCTTGCCGTTGCTCTTGCGCTGGAAGGTTCCGGTCATTTCCACGCCGTGGTTGTTCAGCTTGTATTTGTGCTTGTCCACTTCTGTGATGTAGTCGTCCATCGACAGTTCGGACAAGATGTCCATGCACAGCATCTTCAGCGGATGTGTGGTGAGGTGGAGTTGTTCAAAGATGTATTTCAGGGATAATACTTCGTCTTGCTTTGTGTGGAAGAATTCCAGCAGTACTTTGACGAGCTCTTTCTTCTTCATGCG
>ENA-OPYY01000045-OPYY01000045.1-human-gut-metagenome-genome-assembly--contig:-NODE-45-length-54210-cov-3.129301_pt1 | contig 54210 bp, 43 predicted proteins | sample MGYA00242472_ERZ504481 | MGnify/ENA primary metagenome ERZ504481 (study PRJEB26092, sample SAMD00036265) | human gut metagenome | host: Homo sapiens | study: EMG produced TPA metagenomics assembly of...
AAAGAAAAGAATGTATTTTTTCATAGACGAATCCTTTCCTGACTTCATTTAGAATGTATATTGAAGCATCACCGTGGCAGAGTGAGTGGCCAGACCTAAATTATCATTATCACGGTCGAGCTGCGTGTCGTGTCCCCAACGGGCTACATACTGATACATTGCCTGCAATTTCAAGTTGCATCCTCTGAAAAAGTAATTCATACCTACAGCAGGCATATTCAGGAAACCGTCGTCATCCGTACCGTTACGATTGAAGATATCGTAGCGTGCGGCAAGCTGTAGGCGGGGAGCGACAAAGTAACCACCTTGCACATAACCGCCTAAAAAGCTATACGATTCATTTATCTTTTGCCGTTTGGTGAAACCTACATTCATATAATAAGCTTCAGCCGCCAGATAGAGCTTGTTCTTCAACATGGCAAATTCCAACCCCACACGGGTATCATTGGTACTCTCATTTTCACTCTCCACATTGATAGAACCCGAAAGACCGAATAATATCTTATCCTCGTTCAAACGGTTAGGATTACCTTGTGTGGAAGGCATCACCCCCTTGGGCATATAAGTCAGACGTCCGGCATACAGCAATGAAGGGATATGCCAGTCATCACTCATCGTCTTTGAAGCTGTATTCACGGAAGCTCCGGTTCCATTGAACAAGCCGACTTCATAACCGAACTTATCTGCCACCAGACCGTGAATTTCAACACCCAGGTCAAATCCCGTACCGATATTAGGCGTCACGGCATTCAACGAATAAGGCAAAATTACAGAAGACGTCAGAGAAACCGGCAACTGGGGAAGCAGTGTTTCGCCAAGAGTTGTCAGATAGGCATGCGAGAATGGAGTCTTGAACTTTCCGACACGAATCGCAAATTGTTTTTTCAGCTGTACATCAAACCACGCCTGCTGTAACAGCGCTCCTCCACTTGCAGCAGCATTGATGGACAGATTGAAAGCTACTTTTCCAAAAGCCTTGCCAGTAAAGCCAAGTACGGCATAAGGAATGGAAAAACCCGAATTGGCAATATTATCTTGGTTATAAGCCTTATCCAAGCCTTCATCATCATACCAATTGAAATTAGCACTCGTTTGTACCAACAGATAAGGCTTGAAAACAAAGTCACCTTTCTTTGTTTCAATGGTAAAACCTTCTCTTCCGGCCAATGACACTACACCATTCTCCGTATCTTCCTCATGTTGCGCCATAGCGGTCAAAGGCAAAACAGCCAGCATGGCGACATATAAAAATTTCTTCATAATTACTTTTTATATAAAGCTTATTAGTTCTAAAGTGAATTTAAAAATGCAATCAGGGCATCACGGTCATCCTTGCTCATGTTCTTAAAGAGATTTTTCGATGCTTCTCCCTCTCCCCCATGCCACATTATGGCTTCAACAAGATTGCGGGCACGGCCATCGTGCAAGAAGTAGGTATGTCCGTTTACCTTTTCCTGAAGCCCGATACCCCAAAGCGGAGTAGTGCGCCATTCATTGCCACGCGCCAACCCACTTACATAGTTATCATTCAGACCGACTCCCATAATTTCGGAGCCCATATCATGCAGCAAAAAATCCGAATAGGGGTGAATTGTCTGACTTCCCAACCATGGCAAACGGGTACCGTTCAACAGCACGGAGCCCCGAGGCTTGGTATGCAACGTGGTGACATGGCAAAGATGGCACTTGGCTTTATAGAAATTCTGTTCTCCCCTTATCACCTGCGGGTCATTCACATTACGCCGTGCAGGAACACCAAGACTCTGCATATACAAGTCAACATCTTCCATATCTTCTGTAGAAACATCCAACTGGGCATAAGAAAGCCCCATCATGCTGCCTTGATTCACCTGGGCCTGCCCCTCGCATATCTCTTCCGGATAGCGGCTATTGGTAACACCCATATCACTTGAAAAACCAAGTTCAACAGTCAAATCCGCATGTTGAGCCTTATTTCCCGACAGCCCCAAGCTTCTCACACCACGTTCGGTAATGTAATTGCAACGGCCACTTATACCATACTCCGGATAATTACTTTTTGCAGCAAGCGCTTCAATCTCCGTAGGTTCCAAAGCCATCATTTGCCCCATACCGACATGTCTCAACGGGATACGCACCGTACAGAACATATCTTCAGGCTTTATACTGTCAGCATACCATTCGGATATGGAATAAGCCGGTCTGCAAAGTTCATACTTCTCTCCGTCGGGAAAGGTAAAAGTCTCATAAGTATACTCCACAGAAAGCTTTCCCTCCGGTTTCACTCCATAAATGGCCTGGTCATGGAGAACACGGCCATAATCCTGAAAAAAACGCACCATTCTTGCGGCTTATATAAACCAGCATCGAGGAAAACCCGTAACTACCCGATCCGCCTTCACTCCACAGCGTCGGTTTGGTACGGCCGGCATTACGATGACAACTGCCACAAGAATACCCCGCATAGACCGGGCCAAGCCCCCCTCCCATACCATTGCTACTCGTACGCACATCATCGTAAAGCCCGTCACCATCATTAAAGCGACTGTTGTAAACACCCGACACCCAATCTGCCGGTGAATCATAGGCCTTGGATGAATTCATGAAGATTGTGGACGTTCCGGCAGACAGAGCGTATCCTTCAGGAATCTCTATATCCAACACGTCAATCCCATCATCATCACAAGCAGTCAAACCTGCCGACAAACAAAGGAGAAGACATGAATATCTCATTAAATGATTCATCATCTTTATCTACTTTTTAATAATGGCATATCCAAACATGCCAAAGAAGTAAAGGCAGGATTCTCCAAATCCCCCCCTTTACTTCTTGAGTATTGTTTATAAATAATTCTTATTTAACTGTACGAGGCTTGCCATCCTTGAAAAGCAGGAATTCCAAAGTATGGAATCCGCGTACATTTTGGGCAGATTCAACTTTTGCATCATCATCACCCTCGCTCCATTCCAAATCGCCCCATTTCTGGGAATTCAGAATCTGGACAATGGCGTTCTGGTCCAAAGGCCAACTATCCATATTCGGGTCAAGTCCCAGCTCATCCACCGGCCCAAATAGGAACGCCTCACTTTCCTCCCAAGGTTCACGGGCTGTTATCCAAGCATTGCATGCCGTCTCAAAAGCACTGTTAGAGGGATTGTTGGCAAGAGCCACCACAGCGTCATACAGCGTACTATTCTTCTCCTTCAAATCCTTATAGGTAGGCAAAACCACAACATTGACATAATTTTCAACAATCGGGTCAAGTGCTTCATTGCTGTTAATGGTGCTATTGTCCCTGATATAAGGTTTCAACTCCTTATCCAATACACTTTCCAGTTCTTCACAAGCCTTGATAGCCGCTACCGTTTCCTGACTGTTGATATTATTACGGAAAGGTTGGGGAATAGCCTGAATAGCCGATGCTGCCGTAGTGATAGCTGCCGACACTTTCATATCCAACTCCGCATTGACTCCAGCCACCAATTTTGAAATTGACTTGTCGCTCACCTTACCGTCCAAAGAGCCGTAATAGGCATTGCGGATTGAGTAAATATTATTGGTATAATCATCACGGGAATGCCAGCTATACCATGACTCAACAGCATAGAGGGCCTCTGTAACATTGTTTGCCATATATTTATTATATGGATCACCAATCTTCGTCTCACCTACCTCATTGGAGATTTCAACACAACCGTCGATAACCTGCTCTATACAGTTCCAGGCACTTGAAAAGTTATAGGCACCATTATGAGCTTTGAAGGAAGTTGCAAAACTTGCCCCACCCTTATAACTCGTATTCCAAGAATCATAAAGATTGGTGGCATCTGCCTTCAACAAAGCCGCCACATTTCTCATGTAGTTGTGCCAACTTGCCGCATTCTCCGAGTTATACTCAATGTCAGCAGGATTAACTGTACTGTTGTCATCATCATCGCTACAAGCAGTAGCCGTAAATGCCAGCCCTAATACCAAAGCTGCCGCATAAAAGAAATTTTTCCTCATCTGTATAAAATTAATTGATTACTATTCATCTACTTCTTGACAAACCAACCGATATAGGCAATACCAATCGAAAACTCATTTTCACTATTATACTTGCCAGTTCCAAAAACCTTGTTTGTTCCGATTTGGCGGGTAGTGTAGTCAGCCTTTACCACCAGATTAGGCAAGGCATACCAATTCAATCCAGCAGTCCACATGCTTACCTGACAACGTTTCTCCATTATCTGGCTGGCCTCTCCCTTTTCTTGCGGATTATAATATTCATAACGTGCAAAGGGGTAGATAACCGGAACTTTCCTGTTTCCTTTGAAGAAAGCGCTGATATTCAAACCGGCCTCGGCTGCATAACTGACTACATTCTTTGCAATGGGGGTTATACGGCTGTAAGGAGATTTATTCGACAATTTGGTATTTGCCTCACTAAGCTTCGCTGAATTACCCAAATTTCCGTATACCATATTGGCACGGGCAACCACATATTTATTACGGTATTGGGCATCTGCCGTATAAATTCTTACCGGAATCTTACCGGTAGACGAATAAGTATCCGCTTTGTCAGAATTGGAACCGGCATCAGCGCAGTAATAAAACGAAGCGCCTATACGCAACCCCGGAACCCCCTTGTAGTCCAGACGAGCCACATAGCCCGGTGAAGTAAAGTTGTCTTCTTCAAAGATGCCTTGTTTGCCACTTGCTATCCAGGTGTTACGGTCAAAACCATTGGCATTCAGACCGGCCACTATCATGGCTTGATAATCAAAGCTGGCATATCCTTTTCCAAAAGAACCAAAAAACTCGAGTCCGTTTTCATGCCACGTAGAAGGAAGGATGGTTGTCTCTCCTTCCGGCCGATAAGTTCCAAAGAAATTGATTGGTTCATGATGGGCGTTGGTCAATCCTACCGGGACAATGACGTGACCGGCACGTATGTTGAATTGTGGAACAATTAAACGGGTAATGTGGAATTGCTCGATAGCCACTTCGCCACCCTTTTCCACCTCCGTTTCATACTCACCGTTTTCCGTATTCTCAAGTTCATAAGCAGTACCCGTACCACCGGATTCAAACTCGATTTCAGCACCGAGTATCCATTTGGAATTGAACTTGTAATCCAGAGCCAACACGAAACGGGGTATAGAAATTGTATTCCTATGTTTGTCTGGATTGCCTTCAGGCGCACCATAGAAACGGTTAATACCATAATCCTTAAAACTTGCAACCATTTCTCCGTATCCACCGAAACGGAATTTCTTGTAGTTGTCGCCATCATTCGCTACTTTTTCCTTTTTCTCTTTGTCCGTTGAAATTTCCGTACTCTCTGCTGCAGAAGTAACTTTTTCAGGTTCAGCAGCTTGCAAAGCATTGGCAGAAAGCAGAAAACATAAAACGAATAAGCCTGTTAATTTTCTCATCTTTTATCTTAAATTTTGTTGGGGCAAAGGTAGAGGTAGTTAAAAAGGAGAACAATACCTAAAAATTGCGAAAAGAAGAGAAAGAGTAACCATTAGTAGGTAATGGCAGATTTATAACAACAAATAAAGATGAAAAAGGAGGATAAATGGTAAAAGAACTATTAAAATGCTAATCCACGTAACGAGCACGATAAGCAGGGCCGTACCTTCCAGAATACGGTCAATCACAGTGGGTTGAAAACGGACATTAGGCAATTCTTGCCGGAATAAGGACCAAGATTAATCATACTATCTGCGATTTAGAATCTGTTATTACGAATCCTCCTCTGCTTTCTCTTCAGACGGAGGAGGATTCTTGGACTTCTTCATCCGCCCACTCTTCCGCAATGCTTCAGCGATAATCCACTGAAGCTGTCCATTGGTACTACGGAACTCGTCGGCTGCCCATTTTTCAATGGCATCCATCGTTGCAGCATCCACACGGAGGACAAAGCTTTTGGTTGAAGTTTCTTTTTTAGCCACTATTTATTTACTATTTAACAATTTACGATTTACGATTGAAGTTACTTTGATATAACCAAGTACCAATCAAAGAGTATTCTGCTTGCCCCGCACGAAGGAGGCAATGTCATCCATAACATATGCTGGGACGGGCGAAGCATGGCTATACTCAAACGGAGTCGCCTTGCCGCTGCCTTCCTGCAACAAGTGATTCAATTTCGGATAAGATTTGAAATATGCATTCTTGCAGCGCAACAAACCGGAACGCCATAAACCGAAGTCTTCCATAGTCACCTGATAATCTCTCTCCCCTTGAAGAACAAATATAGGCAGCTTTAGTTTAGCGGCAACTTCCACCGGTTTGTAAGCATTGGCAAACAGCCAATATGAGCGGGGCTGCCCCAATGGCAAGGAAATCGTTTCATCAAACTCTTCCGTACCAAGCTTTTTGACATTAGCCAACTGTTGTTTCAGCTCATCAAGTTGAACCTTTACATTGACTGAAGAATCCGTCAAAGAAGAGGTATAATAAAACTGTTCCTCAAGAGCATCTTCAAGCGATCTTGCCAGTCCGGCAAGGATAATGATACCTGCCAAACCTTTCGAACGCCCGGCAATACGGGGAGCCAATGTACCTCCCAGGCTGTGCCCCAACACATACACACTGTCAGGAGCCAGCTCGGGCAAAGCCCTTACCTGCTCCACTATGGCAACGGCATCGTCCACGGCCTCAGTATCATAATCGAGTTCGCGACCGGCAGGAACGCAAGCCGCACCATATGCCTTTGTCCGTTTTTCATAGCGGACGACAGCAATGCCGCGTTTCGCCAATCCCCAGGCAAGGTCACGGAAAGGCTTGTTGGGACCTATCGTCTCGTCACGGTCGTGAGGACCGGAACCATGTACCAAAATAACACAAGGAACCCTGCATGCATCCGGACCGACTGCCCGCTTGGGCAAAGTCAACGTTCCGGGAAGCTTGTAGCCGTCGGCTCCCAGCGTAATATCCCTTTCATCCATCTTTGTCTTGTCATAGGCTACCGGTTGGGCAGTGCTGGCAGCAGGCGCAGGTACCAATCGGATTGTGTTCAGCGCCCCGTCAGCATCAAAAGCCACCAGAAAGCGGAGATTATAGCGTTCAAACTCCACATCGGAATAATAGATAGTAATTCCCTGGGCAGAATCGGTCTTCCATTCTCCTTTTGATATGGATTTACCAAACATTTTCTCTGCTTGCCGGAAAGAATCATTGAAGAGTGCCGGAGCCAGTTTCTCCTGCAACTCCCGGTTCAATGCCGCATGGATACTGTCACCTTGCCCTGCCACAAACAATTCATAAATGTGCTGCGCGCGCGCAGTATTCGCATCTTGTGCAAAGCCCCCATATACATTGCCCAGCAAGAGCAGTATAAGAGCCCATCGTCCTATAACCCCCATCTCTTTCATCCGTATCCTTTATCAATGGTTCAACGTTCCCGTATTGACTACCGGTTGGGCAGCCTCGTCCGCACAAAGCACTACCAACAGATTGCTGACCATTGCTGCTTTCTTGTCTTCGTCCAGTTCAACAATTTCTTCTTCAGAAAGTTTATGGAGCGCCATTTTTACCATAGAGACTGCCCCTTCCACAATCTTCTCGCGTGCCGTAATGATGGCGGATGCTTGCTGGCGACGCAGCATCACAGCGGCAATTTCGGGCGCATACGCCAGATAGTTGATGCGGGCTTCCACCACTTCCATACCCGCCATGGCCAGGCGTTCATTCAGTTTCTGCTCCAGCTGTTCATTGATTTCCTCACCGCCCGAACGAAGTGTCAACTCTTCCGTATCAGCCTCATTATCATCATAGGCATACTGACCGGCAACTTGACGAAGAGCGGCATCACTCTGTATCATGACGAAGTTCTCGAACGCATTCATACGATTGGCCACCGCATTGCCAAGACTGACCTGGTTGGCATTACCCGCTGTCGGAGCGGATGCAGCCATTGTTTGTGAATCAATCTCAAACATGGCTTTATAGGTGTCCTTCAGCTTCCACACCAATACCAGCCCTATGAGAATAGGATTACCAATCTTATCGTTCACCTTTATCGGCTCCACATCCAGGTTGCGTGCACGAAGCGAAAGCTTCTTCTTATTAAGAAAAGGGTTTACCCAGAAAAAGCCGGTCTCCTTGAACGTCCCTTTATATTTGCCAAAGAACACCATGGCACGCGCCTCGTTCGGCTCCAGCTCCATATAGCCGGCAAACATAATGAACCATACCAGGCACAGACACACCGAAAGGATCAAGGTAGGCACAGAAATGATAAACCCAAAGATTATCACTGCCGTAAGCACTACCAAATGAAGGAACAAGGCCAGAAAGCCATTCATCTTGAAACCACTGAAACCACACTCTTTTGTTTCCATATTCTATAAATTTAATTGATATCATAATGATATCACAAATATATCAATTAAAATTAGAGAAGTACAAAGAAACAAGGGAGTTAACATATAGTATTAAGGATTATTAAGAACATGTATTCCCAGTATATAAAAATTCCGCTTGAGGGTCATAACTCACCCTCAAGCGGAAAACTTTTTTTTGACTCTGTCAGTGATGTATCAAGGCTGAATGACAAAAGACCGGCGCAGCAAACCAGCAGTTTGCGAGCTACCGCCCACCATCAGTTCATAACTGCCTTCGGAAACGCACATGGTATTGCTTTGCGGATTCCACCACACCAACTCTTTATCACCCAAATCAAACTCTACATCGACCGTCTTTCCTGCCGGGATATGTACCCGCTTGAAAGCACGCAATGCCTTGCTCGGTCCTTCTACATCATCGTTTTTCTTCAAATAGACCTGCACAACCTCTTCACCGTCACATTTGCCGGTATTGGTTACGGGGACACTCAATCTCAATTTCTCACCGGACTTTATATTATCCGAACCAAGCACCACAGCACCATAGCTGAAAGAGGTATAGCTCAATCCATGACCGAAGGGAAAAAGCGGTTCCTGGGTCATGTAACGGTAAGTCCGGCCGATCATGTTATAATCCTCAAAATCCGGGAGCTGAGACACATTGCGGTAGAAGGTCACTGGCAAGCGTCCTGCCGGATTGTAATCGCCGAACAATACTTCGGCTACAGCCGTACCGCCTGCCTGACCGGGATACCATGCCTGCAGAATGGCTCCACACCTCCCGGTTTCCGGCTCCAGACCGATGGGAGAACCCGAACAGTTCACCAACACCACCTTTTTGCCGGCACGGTGCAAGGCGGCAATCAGTTCCCGTTGGACAGCAGGCAACTCGATATCGGTACGGTCACCTCCTCTGAATCCGGGAAGCTCAACACCCATCTCCTCGCCTTCGAGGTTCGGAGAGACTCCTCCCACAAAGACCACGATATCAGCATCCTTTACACGCTCCACAGATTTCCTCACATCCACTTCATTCTTAAATCCAAGGTCGAAGTTCAGTAGTGCATCGCTACGGAAATATTCAAAATCCAATTCAACGTCATACGTTTTTCCTGCTTGTACCTGCAAAGTATAAGCACTCTTCTGCCCACCGTGCTGATTGGAGAATCCTCTCACTTCCTCCCCATTTATCCGCAATCTCCCTGAGCCATAAGCATAGATGTCAAAAACCACCTCTCCCGACTGGTCGGGAGTGAATACGCTGTTGTAGGTAGCCGAGAAGTCGGTAAGGTTCACACCCGGAGCAAAAACCGTGGCACCGGATGTACAGAAATGGAAAGGAGTGGTCACTTGGGCAGTAGTGACTGGCTCACCGTCACGAGTCACGTTATTCCAGTAGCGTGCACTGAATCCGGGTTTCCCGTCGGCAGTCTTGCAACGGTTGAAGACGCTCTGTATCTGAGCTCTCTCCACCCATCCGCAGCCTTGTTCATAAATAAGCCGGTCATCAGTCCCCAAGGCTTTTCTAATTCCATCCAGAATGGTGACTGTGTGCGGAGGCATACCGTTATAATTTCCCCACTGCATCACAGAATCATTGGCGTTCGGACCCATCACGCTACAGTCAGCCCTCCACGCTTCAACGGCAAGGTATTATCCTTGTTCATAAGCAGTGTCATTGACTTGCGAGCCATGTCGAGCGCCAGAGAGTCGTGTCCGGCAGAAGCCACCACAGAAAAAGGAATGCCGGTCCAGGACACCTTCTCCGGCTCGTCCATTTCACCCAAGGCAAAGCGAGCCGTCAAAAGACGCTTGACTGCTACATCCACTGCTTTTTCATCAATCTTTCCCTGCTTCACCGCTTCTACCAGGGCCTCGTAACTCGAACCGCACTCCAAGTCAGTTCCACTCAGCACCGCAGCCGCCGAAGCGGACTCCGCATCAGGATGCGTCTTATGACCATTATCTCTGTAAAAATCGGCAATAGCTCCACAGTCCGAAAGGACAATACCGTCAAATCCCCACTCATCGCGCAGAATCTGCATCAGCAAGCGGTCGCTACCGCAACAAGGATCACCCTCAAAGCGGTTGTAGGCACACATCACCTCCTTCACTTTTCCTTCTTTCACCAAAGCTTCGAAAGGAGGAAGATAAGTTTCATACAAATCACGGGGCTTGATATTTTCCGCATTAAACTCATGGCGGTTCCACTCCGGACCGGAGTGTACGGCAAAGTGCTTGGCACAAGCATGCAACTTGTCATATTTTCCATCGTTCGTGCCCTGCAAACCCTTTACAACCATCACTCCCATACGGCTGGTCAGATAAGGGTCTTCCCCCATAAGTCTCTATACCCCTTCCCCAACGGGGGTCGCGGTAGATGTTCACCGTAGGCGTCCACATCGTCAATCCTTGATAGCGTTCATGGCTTTCCTGGGATGCATAGTAGGCATTCTTGGCACGGGCCTCATCGGATACGGCAGTAAATACCTCGTATACAGTCTCCGGCGAGAAAGATGCCGCCATACCAATCGGTTGGGGAAACACTGTGGCCAGCCCGGCACGCGCCACTCCATGCAACGCTTCATTCCACCAGTTATAGGGCTTGATGCCCAGACATTCCACCGGTTTGGAGCTGTCCATCATCAAGGACACCTTCTCTTCGAGCGTCAGTTCCTTCAGCAAAAGTCCGGCACGCTCTTCTGCCGGCAGAGATGCATTCTTGTAAGTAGCCTGCCCGCATCCCGACAATAGGAGGAGTGGCAATAGGTAAAGAAGTTTCTGTTTCATCATGGTTTTATATTAATCGTTGTTACAATCGCTTGTATCACAAAGATAAATATTTTCTCCCAATTGCCAACACGCAATAAACTTCTTATTATAATCTTCTCTGAATATCCTCGTTACTGTTCCGCTGCCCCTTGCTACGTATATCTCCACCGAAAGTATAGGATACACCGATACGGAAACTGATAAAGGAGAACTGGTTATCTGCAATTATCTTCAACCCGTTGGACATGGTTTCCAATTTGGAATGGCTGACAAACAAATTGTTGACATTCAGGCTGAGGCTGAGCTTATTGTTCAACAACCGATAAAGCATACCTGCACTGACGCTGTAAGTGGGGCTCATCAGATAGATGCCCTGATACTGACGGGAAGAATAGGAACCGGACAACGTGGCCAGAAGAGTCTTCTTTTCATTGAAGAAGAAAGTGTTGCGCAGGCTGGCGTTATAAGCCCACCCTTTCTCCTCGGGAGAGGTGGTGGCAGCGCTGGAGGTGGTCCGGCGATAGCTCACTCCATGCTGGGCGTAAGTTTGTAGCCATTTGGTACGGAAAGTGTATGAATTGTTAAGCCCGAAAGCATGCGTCTGCATGAAATTCTCCCAGAGGAAAGAGGTCACATTCGTTTCAGCATCCAAGTCCACAACCTGGAAGAAGACATCGTCCGAATAAGAATAATAGGCAGAAACATTGAAGTTATTCTTCAACGTATATCCCAGTTCGGCATTGTAAGTATAACTGGGTTTCAAGTCTTCACGACCGCAAGCGTAAGTGTACTTGTTCTGATAGAACGGAAAAGGATTGACCATATTCTGTGACGGACGGGAGATGCGGTTGGAGAAACTGAAGTTCAGCGCATGCCCGTCTGTAGGCGAATAAAGCAGATAGACAGTAGGGAACAAGCGCGTATAGTCGTGCTTGTCCTCCGTATCCTTCGCTTCGGAAATACCGGTAGTGCGGGTGTGCTCCATACGCAAGCCCAACTGCATGGAAAAACGTTCGGAAAATTCACGGCTATAATCAGCATATAAGGCATAGATTTGCTCCTTGTAACGGAAATAATCATCCTGCACCAGCGTAGGGTCCGACGTATCGTAATTGATACCGTTGCGAGTGTTGGTAAAGGAGACCTTGGCACCTGCCGTTATCTTGTACTTTTCAAAAGGAAGGATGAAATCAAGAGCGGAGGAGACTACATCCACCTTGCGATGTTGCAGATAGTTGTAGTCGAAGTTTGTACCCGGAATCTCCGTACCGTCAGGCAGGAGGGTTTTCGAGAGAAAGCCCATATTTTCGTCCCGGTTGTCACGCAGGTAATCCACATCCCAAGTCATTTTCTTGCCTTTGTCATCCCAGACTTATCGGTATGAAAATTCAGATTGAGGCGGTCGGAACCGGTATCCTTGTCACTGTTGGAGTACAGCAGAGAATCCAGTACGGCGGTAGAGGCATCGTAAACTTCCGTCCATGAAAGGGCGTTGCCCGGTTTGGGAGCACTGTGATTATAGATGGCCTGCATACCTGCACTCCAGTCCCGTTCCAACGATACATCCACACCTCCCTGAAGGTAGAAGCTATTCATGTAATTGGTGTAGTCGGCACGGCTGTTCCAGGTGTTCTGCGGAAAATAGCGGTAATTCTTCTCACGCGTCTCATAGTTGCCCTGCGTAGTACCCCCGTTGAGAAAGGATGACACGCGCCCCTTGCTGAGGTTCAGGCTTACCCCGCCATATCCGTAATTGTCCTTTTCACCAGCGCTGTAGGAAGCGGAAGCCGTACCACCCACGTAATCTTTGGGACGTGACTTCAAGCGAATATTGATGATGCCTGCATTTCCGACGGCATCGTACTTGGACGGAGGCGTGGTAATCACCTCCACCTTCAGTATCTGGGAGGCGTCATAGGAACGGAGGTAATCTATCAGTTCATCTCCCGACAGCTTCGTCTCACGGTCGTTGATATAAACCTTGATACCCCCTTTACCTATAATACCAATACTGTTTTGTCCAACCTGCAGACCGGGCACTTCACGCAGAAGGTCGAGTGCACTGCCTCCGGCAGAGGCTATGGTATTATGTGCATCGAACACTACCCTATCCACCAGACGCTTGATAACGGGACGCGCGGCCGTAACGGTCACTTCGTCCAGCAAGGCGGAAGAAGATTTCAATGTCAATTCGCCAACGTTTTTGTTTCTTTGCAGCACAACGGGAACGTAGAGGTCTTCGCTGCCGATAAGGGTAATATGCAACAAGTATTCTCCCAGTGGCTGGTCAAAGGAAAAACAACCTTGTGTGTCGGTCAGCATACCGGTAATATAGGTACTGTCTTTTGCCTGCTTCAGCAGCACATTCGCCACCTCTACCGGTTGGCGGTTCTCGTCCTGCACACAACCGGAAAGCCGGTAAGTCTGAGCAGGAAGCAGAGTTGCCATACTTGCCAAGGCCATCCATACCATCACTCTTTTTCTAACGTTGTTCAGTAGATTTTCTTTCATTATGCGTTTGATTCCAATGTTTTACTCTTTGTATTTCGCTGAAACAAAGATAGGGGTAAAACATGCCTCAAACAGTCTATACCAAGGAATAAAAAGCCTATATCCTCGAACACCAAATTACTATATATCAACGTTTTAACTTTACAATACTCTATATTATACCTTTCCCGGTCTATATGCTCTTTATAAACTCTACGATGTCCTCTTTCTCCTCCATCCCCAGCTTCTTGCGGATATTCGTCTTTCGCTGGTAAATGGTGGGAATACTTTGTTGTGTCACCACACTAATCTCCTTCGTCGAGAAGTCCGCACAGAGCAGGCAGCAAAGCTGCTTTTCTTTGTCAATGAGCACATCTCCAAAACGGCTGTCCATCTTTGTGTAGAAGTTATCATACATCCGGTCTATGATAGGGTACAAGTCCTCCCATACCAGCAAACTCTCTACCGGCAGTTCATGGCTGGTAATACCCGAAATGCGGCGAAGCAGCTCCTGATTCTGCGAGGTAGGTTGTTTAGCCACCAGCCGTATCATGCCTAATTGCTGCAACAGTATTTTCCGGAAAAACTGTCCGTCTTCCTCCTTCGACTGGTTCTTAGTCGCATCTTCCAGCAACCGGGTCAGTGTTTCCGCCCGTTCTTCCGCTTCAATCAACCGGTTACGCCGGTTACGGATATAAAGGGACACACCGCCACCTGCAAGCACCAGTACCAACAGTGCCAGCAACAAATTCAGTTGTGCCTGCTTCCGTTCCACCGTCAGAATCAAGTTGGCTTGCGAAAGCGTCTCCTTTGACTCGTCCTTACGCCGGACGGTACTCTGCAACGCAGTAAGAGCATTGGCTACAGAATCATTATAGCGCGCCACGTCCAGCACATCAAACGTACGGTGACGTGTATAATCTATCAATGCCCTATATACCGCCACCATATTCTCTTCCGTCAGAAACCGGTTCCGGCCCTCGCCACGTTTCCTCTCCTTATTCAAATAGTATTCCGCCGAATCAAGCAGCCCTTCTTTCAAGAACACTTCCACTTTCACCAGATCTCCCATACGCAGCTGCACCGGTCGATGACATACTGCTCCATACGACGAATAGTAGCTATTGCACCGGAAGGTTCATCAAAAGAGTAAGCCTGCATCTGGGCATAGTTACGCAAATAATGCACTATCTTACTGGTATCTTCTGCCTCCACTGCCAGTTCTATGCTGCGCTCCATGTAATAGGATGCAGAATCATTCTTGTTCAGCCCCATGGCAATTCCCATAGAGAAGAAGCTTCCGGCTCTTGCGTCCAAAGCTATGGCGGTACGGAAAGTTTCTATCGCTTTCTCATAATCTTTCCAGACATACACATACCAGTATGCCTTATCAATCAGCATATCAGCCATTCTTCCCGTGTCCTGCAGCGCCTTGGCCAAAGCTACGCCGCTGTCAATGGCAGCTATACACCGTTCGTGCTCTTTCAGCCAATACCAGTACCAGGCTTTCAACTGATAGGAAAACAGATTCTTCGCCGTGTCGTTGCGGAAGACGTAATAATCGGAAGCAGGCAATATCAAGGAATCTTCCGCCATCGAGTTGTGCCGCTTATAGTGCACATAAGCATTCAGCCATCCATACAACAGCCTCTCCTCATCCGAAAGTTGCGATGGCCTCTCTATCTGTACCAGCAAGGCATACACGCTATCCACATTCATATTCACCTGCTTTTCTGCCAGATGTAACAGATGTGCCTCATTCATCTGCCGGCAGGCAACAAGGCACAGCAACGCAAACAATAGTCCAAGGAAAGGTAATCTATTCATAATATAGGAGATATAGTTTTTTCTATCATTTGTCTGCAACCGCAGTTTCCAGTTGCTTCAGCGCCTGCTCCAACACCGAACGCGGGCAGCCGATATTCAGCCGCATAAATCCCTTGCCCGGTTCACCGAACATGGTACCGTCATTCAGCGCCAGGTGTGCCTGGTCTACAAATAATCTCACCAGTTCCTCCTGAGTCAGCCCCAATCCCCGGCAGTCCAGATAAATCAGGTAAGAAGCTTGCGGACGTATCATGCCGATGCCCGGAATATGCTCGCGCAGGTAGTTCTCCGTGAAATCGATATTGCCCTTTATATAGTCCAGCAGCTGTTCCAACCATTCCTCACCATGCATATAGGCAGCAGCCGCACCGATATAGGCCAACATGTGCCCTTCGCTGAACTCGCCCGCTTCCATGAACTCCTGAAAACGGTGGCGGATGTCCTCATTGAGGATAATGGCGTACGAACTTCCCAATCCCGGCATATTGAATGTTTTGCTGGGTGCCATGAAGGTGAGGGAATTCTGCGCGGCAGCCCCCGAAACAGTAGCAAAAGGATGGTGTTTGTAAGGTGGCAGAGTCAAGTCGGCATGAATTTCATCGGAGATGACAAACGTATGGCTTTCCGTACAAATATCAGCAATCCGGCGTAATTCGTCCACCGTCCATACACGCCCGCCCGGGTTATGGGGATTGCAGAGAATCAATACTTTGCATCCTTGTATATCCTTACGGAAACGCTCAAAGTCAATCTGATACTGTCCGTCTTTCAGGTCGAGCGGAGAGTAAACCACTTCGCGCTTCATGCGTTGCGTCACCAGGAAGAAGGGATGATAAACGGGAGTCATCACCATTACCCGGTCGCCGGGATTGGTGAAGCATTGCAATGCGAAGGCTTGACCGCGGACAATGCCGGGTACAAAAGTCAGCATCTCGCGAGTGACGTCCCAACCGTGGCGACGACTGAGCCAGCTACAAATGGAAGTATACCATTCCTCACACGCAGACGTATAGCCCAGCACTTCATGTTCAAGACGCTTCCGCAAGGCTTCCATCACAAACGGGGGCGTGCGGAAATCCATATCCGCCACCCACATGGGGAGGAGGTCATCGCGTCCCCATACACTCTTCACACCGTCCCATTTCACGGAGTCGGTACCACGGCGCTCTATTACTTCATCAAAATTGTAAGTCATATGCTTGCTTTTTTATAATTCAACGCATCAATTTGTCTTGTTTTTATACGACCCATTACCGCCACCTTATTTTTGTAAACAATAATCATATCGGGAAAAATATAAATACCGCCACATCCCACACTGCATGAGACAAGATAATAGCGGCAAAGCGGTTCGGAAAGAAACGGTAAAGCGCCCCCCATGCCGCCCCCACCACCAGAGCCGCCATGACCAGCATGAAGTTGCAGGAACCGGCATGCACCAGTGCATAAATCAAAGTAGCCACCACAAAACCCGCATTCGGATTCCAGCGTTTGGAAAGCGTGCGTTGCACATAGCCGCGCCAGAAAATCTCTTCCGCCGGCCCTATCAGCAACAGCAGCAATGCTGCCAGCAGCCAAGGAGACTCTCCCTCTTTCATCCCATAAATGGAGTCCACCTGCGGACGGGCAAAATCGAACATCCAAGATGACACCTTGTCTCCCAACCAGAAAACGCCCCACAAAGCAACAGCAATGCCAAGTCCCAGCAAGACATTCGGCAAGCTCCACTTCACCTCCCGCCACCAGCCGGGATTGAACAAGGTGGCAAACACGGACAGTGTGAGCGCAGAACCGGTCATCATCCACCAGAAATTCACGAAAGGAGCCGTCCAAGGCGAAAACATGACCGTCCACAGCACGGCAGCCAGCAGAATGGTAAAAATCAGCTTCTTCATGACAGCAGACCGGCTACAACGAACGACAACGTGAACAGCAGACTGAACAACAACTGGAGTTTTGCAGTCATCTCATCCAGACCGGCTATGGCACTTTCTCCCTTTCCGGGAAAACGGGACACCACCCGTACATTGCCTATGGCAGGAACCAGTGCCGGCATCACCAGCAGGGTCCATAAAGGAAGAGTTCCCGCAGCTATCAAGCCGGCTATCCAGCCAAAAGGAAAAAGGACTTCGGCACAATAAACGTACATCGACGCCTTTCCTCCCAGCTTCATGGCCAGTGTCTGAATCTCTGCACGGGCATCGGTACGCATATCCCGTGTATTATTGGCATGCAGAATGGCCACCGTAATCAGTCCCACCGGCAGAGCTATCCACAAGACATTCCAGTCAACTACTCCCGTAGCCACATAGCAGGTGCCCAACGTCGGCAGCAAGGCATACGCCAAAAAGATGACGACATCGCCCAACGCACGATACTTGAGCGGTGGATAAAGCAACGAGCAAGCTGCACCGCCTATACCGATGTACAGCAACGGCAACCCCGTACGCCACAGCAGGCCGACACCCGCAACAAGGGCAACTGCCAGCAATGCCATCGACAAGCTATATATCTCGCGCGGAGCAAACATCCCGTCGGTCAAGGTCTTGGCGCCAAAGGTGTCCTTTGCATCGACCTTATGTTTGTAGTCAAAATAATCACTCCAGGTATTCCCGGCAGCGTGAAACACGACGATGTTCAGCAATGCCCAGATGCCGTTCACCCAGTTTATGTCCTGCTGCATCCAATACAGATATGCCAACGTCACCACCACCGGCATCGAAGAGGCGGGGAATGACCACGGACGCACCGCTATCATCCAATCTTTCAAAGAATGTTTCTTCATTTGTTATTTATCATTTATTTGTGCGCAAAAGTACGAAATATCTTCGCTTTTTTAAGTAATTTCGCGCACAAGATAAAAGAACCCCTTATGATAAAAGCTCTGTTTTTTGACATCGACGGAACCTTGGTCAGCTTCAAGACCCACGAAATTCCCGTTTCCACTATTGAAGCGTTGACTGCCGCCAAGGCCAAAGGCATACATATCTTCATTTCTACCGGACGTCCGCGCGTCATCATCAACAACTTGTCCGCCTTGCAAGAACGGAATCTGATAGACGGCTACATCACGATGAACGGCGCCTATTGCTTTGTAGAAGACACCGTTATCTACAAAAGCCCCATACCGACAGCGGAAGTGGATGCCTTGACAGCTTTCTGCCACGAACGCAACATCCCATGCATCCTGGTGGGAGAGCACGACATCTGCGTGAACCAGCCCGGTGAAGTAGTGGAGGAAATCTTCCATCACCAATTGAAAGTGGACCCCATCGAAGCAAAGCCCTATACCGACAGCCATGCCGACAAAGCCTTCTTCCAGCTGACTCCCTTTATCAACGCTGAGGAAGAAGCAATCATCCTGCCCTCCGTCCCCCACTGCGAGATGGGCCGCTGGCATCCTGCCTTCGTAGACGTGACAGCCAAAGGAAACACCAAGCAAAACGGTATCGACCAGATTATCCGCCACTTCGGCATCAAGCTGGAAGAGACCATGGCCTTCGGCGACGGAGGAAATGACATCAGCATGTTGCGCCATGCCGGTATCGGTGTAGCCATGGGCAATGCCAATGACGACGTAAAAGCTGCCAGTAACTACACAACCACTTCTGTTGATGAAGACGGCATCGCCAACGCCCTGAAATATTTCGGCATAGTCGGGAATCCATCATAAATCTGAAATCTTTTGAGCTTCGTTCCCGATACACAAAACAAAGAGTTTCAAGATGCCTTGAACCTCATTCAGTATACCCGTCAGTCCGTATTCCTGACGGGCAAAGCAGGTACGGGCAAATCGACCTTCCTGAAATATATCTGCGCGAATACGAAGAAAAAGCATGTAGTGCTTGCCCCTACCGGCATAGCCGCCATCAATGCCGGAGGCAGTACCCTGCACAGCTTCTTCAAACTGCCTTTCTACCCCCTGCTGCCCGATGACCCGAACTTCAGCCTTCAACGGGGACGCATCCACGAATTTTTCAAATACACCAAACCCCACCGCAAACTACTAGAAGAACTGGAACTGGTCATCATCGACGAGATTTCCATGGTACGCGCCGACATCATCGACGCCGTAGACCGCATCCTGCGCGTCTATTCCCGCAACCTGCGCGAACCCTTCGGCGGCAAACAGATACTATTGGTGGGCGATGTGTTCCAGTTGGAACCCGTCGTCAAAGGAGATGAACGGGAGATACTGAACCGATTCTACCCTACCCCTTATTTCTTCTCTGCCAGGGTATTCGGCCAGATAGACCTTGTCTCCATCGAACTGCAGAAAGTATACCGTCAAACAGACAGCAAGTTCATCCATGTGCTGGACCACATCCGCAACAATACCGTCGGCTCTACCGAACTTCAGCTGCTCAACACCCGCTATGGCACCCAAATAGAGCAATCGGAAGCCGACATGTACATCACCCTCGCCACCCGCCGTGACAATGTGGACTACATCAACGACAAGAAACTGGCGGAACTTCCCGGTGACCCGGTCACCTTCTACGGCGAAATCATGGGAGACTTTCCCGAAAGCAGCCTCCCCACCTCGCAGGAACTGGTACTGAAACCGGGCGCACAAATCATCTTCATCAAGAATGACTTCGACCGCCGCTGGGTGAACGGCACCATCGGCGTCATCAGCGGCTTCGACCCTATTGAAGAGACCCTCTACGTCATCACCGACGACGGCAAGGAATGTGACGTCAAACGAGAGTCGTGGCGAAACATCCGCTACAAATACAACGAAGAAAAGAAACAGATTGAAGAGGAAGAACTGGGAACCTTTACACAATATCCCGTGCGCCTGGCATGGGCCATCACCGTCCACAAGAGCCAAGGGCTGACCTTCAGCCGGGTAGTCATCGACTTTACCGGCGGCGTGTTTGCCGGTGGGCAGGCATACGTAGCCCTCAGCCGCTGCACCTCGCTGGAAGGTATCCAGCTGAAAAAGCCCATCAGCCGTGCCGATGTATTCGTGCGTCCGGAGATTGTCAGCTTCTCCGAACGCTTCAACAACCGCACCGCCATCGACCGTGCCTTGAAGCAAGCACAGGCAGACGTTCAATACGTTGCCGCCGCCAAAGCCTTCGACAAAGGGGACTTCGGCACTTTCCTGGATGAGTTTTTCAAAGCCATCCATTCCCGCTACGAAATCGAGAAGCCCAACGTGCAGCGCCTCATCCGCCGGAAGCTGAACATCATCAACCGTCTGAAAGAGGAAAACCGTGCACTGAAGCAAGCAGCATTGGAGAAAGAGAAAGCCCTCGTGAAGTATGCCCGCGAATACATCCTTATGGGTGACGAATGCCTGAAGCATGACATGAAGGAGGCGGCCATGAAAAACTATGAGAAAGCCGTCACCCTCTGTCCAAAATTCAAAGAGGCCTGGAAGAAGATAAAGAAACTGGAGAAAGAGATGCTAAAAAGGTGAATTGCTTGTTTATAAGCCGATTATTATCTATTTTTGCATGTAATATAAAACTCAAATCCATTTCTGCCATGCTTCTGAAACTTTATGAAAAAAATAACAATCCCGCCGACCTGCAGCAGGTGGTCGACCTACTGAATGACGGAGGTATCCTTATCTACCCTACCGACACCATGTATGCCATCGGCTGCCACGGACTGAAGGAACGAGCCATCGAACGTATCTGCCGTCTTAAAAATATCGACCCCAAGAAGAACAATCTTTCCATCATCTGCTACGACTTGAGCAAGGTCAGCGAATACGCCAAAGTGGACAACAGCACCTTCAAGTTGATGAAGCGTAATCTGCCCGGAGCTTTCACCTTCATTCTGAACGGCACCACCCGCCTGCCCAAGATATTCCGTAACCGTAAGGAGGTCGGCATCCGTATGCCGGACAATTCCATCATTCAGGAAATAGCCCGCCTGCTGGATGCTCCCATCATGACAACTACATTGCCGCATGAGGACAATGAGGACATTGAATACTGCACAGACCCGGAACTGATTGACGAGAAATTCGGTGATATTGTCGATTTGGTAATAGACGGCGGTATCGGCGGTACGGAAGGCTCTACCGTAGTGGATTGCACCAATGGGGAGCCGGAAATCATACGCCAGGGGTTAGGCTGGCTGGACGAAGGATAAATATTGAATTCCGGCCACAATTTCCAAACCTTTTCAACTTCTTTTATGTTTCTTTACTAAGAAATACAGGAACTTTATGAGCACAAAAGAACAATATTGGAAATATTCGCTGATAGCTATCATTATCGGGCTGGGAATCATTCTTTTCAGACAAATAGCCCCATTCATGGGCGGTCTACTGGGAGCCTTGACTATCTATATCCTGGTGAGAAAGCAGATGATGTATCTTTCCGACAAGCGGAAAATGAAGCGCAGCATAGCTGCCACCCTCATTACGGCAGAGGCAATTCTCTGCTTTCTGGTTCCGCTTGGGCTGGTGGTATGGCTGGCTGTGGTCAATCTTCAAAACATCAATCTGGACCCGCAAGCCATTATAGCTCCTTTCGAAGAAGCGGCCAACATCATTAAAGCCAAAACCGGCTACTATATCTTGGGGAAAGACACGGTGGCATACGTCATTTCAATTCTTCCCCGCATCGGGCAAGCCATCATGGGAGGTATCAGCAGTTTTGCCGTCAACATCTTCGTACTGGTCTTTGTACTCTACTTCATGCTGATAGGGGGCAAAAAGATGGAACAGTACGTCAACGACCTACTGCCGTTCAACGATGACAATACACAAAACGTCATCCACGAAATCAACATGATTGTCCGCTCCAATGCCATCGGCATCCCCTTACTCGCCGTCATACAAGGAGGAGTAGCCATGATAGGCTACTGGATTTTCGGTACTCCCAACATCTTGTTCGCCGGTTTCCTGACCTGCTTCGCCAGCATCATCCCAATGGTAGGAACAGCGCTGGTATGGTTTCCGATAGCTGTCTACATGGCATTGATAGGCAACTGGGTTCAAGCTATCGGGCTGGCCATCTATGGCGGTGCAGTCATTTCACAGCTCGACAACCTGATACGCTTCATCATCCAGAAGAAAATGGCAGACATTCATCCGCTTATCACTGTCTTCGGAGTTGTAATCGGCTTGTCCCTTTTCGGATTCATGGGTGTCATCTTCGGGCCACTGCTCTTATCACTATTCTTTCTGTTCGTGGATATGTTTAAAAGAGGGTATTTGGATGCAAGGGGGAGGACGACGGAATAAGTACTTAATAAAGCATGACCATAATAGGGTTACCTTCCTCTTCTACTCCCATTCTCCGTTGATTATCATCACTGAGTTCATCCGGTTGTAACAAAGCAAAAAAATGTCCATCCGAAGTGACTCCCCTGATTTGGATATGCTGATTATTCATTTTATCAAATAAGCTATCACCCTTTTGGCAAACAACAGTTTTCTTTTCCTTATGGTAAAATCCACAATATGACTGGCTTTCTTCTAAATATAAGCTTGTATGAAAATGGAAATAGATGTATTCTGCATTCTCCAGAATATAGTCTATGGCTATTTTCTTATCACATCCTTCTACATCCAATTGCTGCTGCTCACTCCAGTGCCACTCACCCAGTTCAAAAACCAGATATGGAGTAAGTCCCTGCTCTGAAATAGTATAGATAGTATCATTAAAAGCTTGTTTCACTCGGATGGCATCCTTAGATTTCCATAACGAAGGGCTATTGATTGCCGTATAATATTTCCGGTCACCAACAAATTCTGCCATTGCCAAGTCACCTCCATAAGCAACATTGCCCCCCAACAAATTTGAAACCGACAAAACCTCATCCATGGGAAGCAGGGCTGAATTCCATGTAGCAATACCGGTCAATGACATCGTATTTCTATCCATATAAAAGACTGATGGCGTCTCCGGAGAGAGTTTCATTTTATTATGTCCCCAAATTCTGTCCGCATCCATCAAATAGTAATTTTGGGACAGAATACAATTGACTGTATCTTGCAATCGAATTCTATCCTTATATTTCCCATCAAATCCATATAGTAGGAAATCATTATTCCATCCCAATAGATAAACGGTTCTCCGAACCGCATCAGCCCAAAAGCTCACTTTCCCCCATGAATCCTTTGCATATCCTTCCGGATCAGTACCTACGTGTCCAATATCCCGAATATACTTCCCGTTAGTACGGTCAAAAAGTTTCAGATTCTGATGGACAGAAGATACCAATATCGCACTATCCATAATTATGCACTCCGGATATTTTCCTATAATAGCCTGCTCATTAGTCTCCAAAGGAATATAACTTATGCTGGAAAACAAATTTTGTACAGATTGTCCTTCTGACAATCTACTCATTGCTTCCGCAACATTAATTACATTGCCATCAATCTGCTTTTCGGAACACGAAGTTACAACCAACATCAATAATAAAAAGAATTTCCACATATATCTCATACCATTTCTATTCATTACTCTGAAAGTAGTAAAATATCACTTATCATCATTAATTACATTATTTAATCGATTCCGGCTCCATCACAAGGCGAAAACCTCCATACTCGTCACTATAATTCTCAATGTCGTAATCAATGTACGACACCCGACACCCCTTTGCTGTTCCTCCCCAACTTCCACCTCGCAATATTCGGCGGAAAAAAAGATAAGTACCCTCAAAAGGCCATCCCGGATGGATAGACTTACCACCTTGCTTGTATTCTTTAGTGTACAAATCACCGCACCACTCCCAAACATTGCCACTCATATCATACAATCCCAATTCATTGCTTTTTTTCAGACCTACCGGACGGGTAGTTCCAGCTTCTCCATATTGTCCGCCAGAGGAATTCCCAACATACCAAGCCACCTCACTTACCTGATTGCTGCCACTGTATTTATAGTGCTTACTTTTGTGTCCACCACGCGCTGCGTATTCCCATTCGGCCTCAGTCGGAAGACGAAATGTTTTACCGGTCATAGCATTTAATCTACCGATAAACTCCTGCGCATTTTTCCAGCTACATTTTCCATCGGGCAATCTTCGCATCCCCCATTAAACGGCAAAATGGAATCAGTATCCATAACCGCCCTCCACAGCCTTTGAGTAACTTCATATTTTCCTATGTAAAAATCAGATACCGACTCCTTACGTGCTGGTTTCTCGTTATCCTCACAGTCACATCCCTGCTCATCTGTACATCCCATCATAAATGTACCTCCTTTCACAAAAACCATCTCAATAGAATCCCCATTCACAACAACTACAAGTTGCTGAATAGGAGTTTCATTCGACTGACATCGAATAAAAACAGTTATAAGACATATTGCCAAAACAACAGTCAATGCTTTAACTCTTCTTTTCATACTTTCATTAAGAACATTCTCTTCCTTAGTATTTCATACTATATATACGAATAGCACAAACATACTAAAAACAAATGAATTACGAAATTTACATAGAACTATTTTTCATTTTTCATATTCCACCACTTTCCTCAACGGAGCCAACAACCTTTCCAATACATTCTTGTCAGCAAGGATAATGTCTGCCGTACCTTTCAACTCACGCGAAACAGGCAGCTGTTTGCCGTAGTTGGTCTGCATGCCGTCAGGCAAAGTTATTTCCACTATATACATTCCCTCTTCCGTTGGAGCAGGAGAGATACTTGCGACCTGCCCTTTTACATAGCCAAACTCCTGGTCGGGATAATTATTCAGACGTATATGCACCCGCTGTCCCACATGTACCTTACCCGAACCCTGCAAAGGAAGTAGAGCCTTACCTAACACCCTTGAACTGTCGGATGGCTGAATCGTGAAAACCGTCTCACCGGCTTTCACATTCTGGTTACGACTCCAAACCGTCATAAAAGTAACCTTCCCCCTGACCGGACTTTTCAATAAATAAGAGTGCTCCCATGCACTCAATTGCGCGGCTAACTGCCCTATGGCATTCTTTAAATCAGTCCGACGACTCTGTTCCTCATCGTATGCTTGCTTACGTATATCCAACATATTCTCCTCATGTTGCACCAACTGCATTTCTGCCTGAAGCAAACTCATACGTACCTCTTCTTTAGAACGCAAACTTTGCAAATATCTGCTTCCAGACTCCTCAAATTCCGCAGCAATCATAGCCTTACGCACATATAGAATAGAATCACGGGTATACATACTTTCGGCAAGCTTTATATCCTTATCAATCAACTCATACTCCCGCTCTGCCAACCGAAGATAGGAGCGTTGTCCACCCAGTTGTTTTTCCTGAAAACGAAGTTTCCGAGCGTAATAGTCCAACTCCATAAAACGTGCATATTCTGTAAGTGAAGTAATGAAAGCTGCAAAAGCCGATTGCAGTTCCCCCAACTGCCAGCACCTACCGGCAAAAAACTCCACCCCTTCCCGCCAGTCATAATCTTGCGCTTCCCAGGCTTTCATCCTCTCCTTAAGAAAACGCACATCTTCAGAAGACGCAGCATTGCCAATCACTCCTAAATCCGCATCCGTACTCACCAGACTCCCATTCTTCACATAAAGTGTATCCAGCTTCCCCGTAGCATGTGACAGCACAAAGGCGGGAGGCTCTTCCGTAGCCAGAGTCACCTCTGCCGCCAAGGTGTCCGGATACCTGAATATCCAACAACCAACCAGTATCATCAGCAAAATCAACGCCAAGACAGTGATTCCACACCTTACTACCCAGGGAGAGATATGGTTCATCACCTCCTGCACTTCTTCACTGCGGAGTTCTATATCTTTATATTTCTTTTCTTCCTCCATTCATTAACTACCCAATTCCAACTGGTTCTTAACCAGCCGGTAATATAGTCCTTTCCGCTCCGTCAGTTCCCGATGGGTACCTTCCTCCACAATGCATCCCTTATCCAGTACCACAATCTTATCGGCATCCTTCACCGTGCTGAGCCTATGCGCCACTACCACCACGGTTTTTCCTTTATAGAATTCATGCAGATGTTCCATAATCTCTTTTTCATTATTTGCATCCAAGGCATTGGTGGCTTCGTCGAAGAAAAGAAATTCCGGATTTTTATACACAGCACGTGCTATCAGCAAACGTTGTTTCTGCCCTTGGCTGATACCATTCCCCTCCATACCGATTTTGGTGTTATATCCCAATGGAAGAGAATCTATAAAATCACGGATATTGGCCACCGTCACGGCGTGACGTAGCCGCTCCACATCAACCTGCTCCTCTCCCACAACAATATTCTGCGCAATGGTTTCCGAAAAGATAAAGCCGTCCTGCATCACGGCTCCCGTCTTGGCACGCCACAAGTGGGGATTTATGTTCTCTAACGAAGCATCACCCACCTTCACAGCCCCCTTATTGGGCGAATAGAAACCAAGCATCAGTTTCACCAGAGTAGTCTTTCCACTCCCGCTCGCACCTACAATAGCTGTCACTTTATGTTCGGGAATCACCAAAGAGACATTATCCAACACATAATCCCTATCCGCTCCATCGTAATTGAAGCACACATTTTCCATTCTCAGCTCCCGCTTCTCAGGCAAAACAGACAATTTGGAAGCAATATCCTGCTCCTCATCCGGCTTCCCATGTACCTCATTCAGCCGTTCCAGACTTATCTTGGCGTCCTGAAACTGCTGCGCAAATCATATAAAAGAAGAGACCGGCGCACTGAGCTGGCCGATGATATAAGTCAGAGACATCATCATACCCAGTGTCATCTGACCGTCTACCACTGCTTTTGCCGCTATAAAGGAGATTATAATATTCGTGGTCTGATTGAAAAATACAGAACCTACTTGTTGCACTTGCCCCAAAGCCAACCCTTTTACGCTGATTTTAAACAGTTTCACCTGAATACGCTCCCACTGCCAGCGCTTCTGTGTCTCGCAGTTGTTCAACTTAATCTCCTGCATAGCGGTCACCATCTGTACAAGGTTACTCTGCTCTCCGGCTGCTTGTGCAAACCGACGGATATCCAATTCACGGCGATATTTCATAAAAGCAAGTATCCAGGCAATATACAAGCTGTTACCTAAAAGAAAGATTCCCAATACCACCAAATTGTAGTAAGCAAGTACAATAGCAAAGATGAAAAAACTGACAAAAGAAAAGAGCGTACTAATAGAAGAACCTGTCAGAAAATTCTTTATACGGTCATGGTCACCAATGCGCTGTATAATGTCTCCCACCATCTTCGTATCAAAAAAATGAAGCGGCAACTTCATCAACTTTGCCAAAAAGTCCGAAATAAGGGAGATGGATATACGCGTATTCACATGCAACAATATCCAGCTACGGATAAACTCTACCGATAGTTGTGATACCGAGATTATAATCTGCGCAACCAGCACTAAGGTAATAAAGCTCAAATTTCCGTCACTGATACCCACATCCACCAAGGCTTGCGTAAGAAAAGGTAGGATAAGCTGAAGTAAGCTCACCACCAACATGCCCAATATCAGCTGAAACAACTCTTTCCTATAGGGAGTCAGATAACGGAAGAAAAAACGCAACCCTCTTTCTTTCAGTTCCGGTTCTCCCTCACCATTATAAAAGTCAGGAGTGGGTTCCAGTGCAAGCGCAGTCCCCTTCTCTTCTCCGTCCGATTTGGTAGTTAACCAGCATCGCTTCAATTCCAGTTCATTATACGTAACCAACTGAGTTGCAGGGTCTGCTATCCTAAACGTGTATTGCCCTTTCTTTTTCTTAACATCATAGCAAACCACAAAATGACTCTGATTCCAATGCAAAATGCAAGGCAGAGGAACATCTTCCGCCAATTGTTCAAAAGAGACACGAACTCCGGACGTTCTGAAACCAATAGACTCAGCAGCATCGCTGATGCCTAACATGGAAACGCCATTGCGAGAAATAAAAGAACGGGCACGCAAAGTCTGCAAAGAATAACTCTTTCCGTAATATTTGGCTATCATACGTAGGCAAGTAGGTCCACAATCCATAGCATCAAGCTGACGATAATATGGGAATATCTGCTTCATATCTTTAATGAACCGCTCTTACCAATTATGAAAATTCAGTCAACACTCTTATATTTATATAATAAGACAACGGGATTTGACTCCTCATTCAATCCTGCAGCAATTTCTTTAGCTCTCCCTTTCAGCTCATTATTTTCATAAGTTTCCACCAATTGATTGGCTGCCAAGGTCTGGAAAGCAGCTATTTCATCATTATTCATCGGATGGGATACCAAATCTACACCTTGCAGTTTAGCAAAGTCACCATTACGCACAATAGCATCGAATACTGCATTTTCTTGCTTGTCATACACCACACCGATAGTAGGGAATCCACTTCTTTTGTCAAAATCGAATACCTTTTGTATCGTTTGCATAAAATAATAACGTTCTGTAACCGCCCCTATGGTAAGAAGAATTTCAGGATTCTCGGAAGGAGTTTTCACCAAAAAGGGACATAATTTATTTTCCTTCGATACATAGTTGTACACCGTATCAGTAGATGTTTCCACAAGCAACCAATCACCTTTATACGGTATTATCGGACGTACAGAAGCTACTGCAATACCGTCCCCTTTTTGTACAAAAGGTGCTTTGACAATATCAAATGGAACTGGAATCCCTTTCACCACGCTTCCGTCTTTCTTTGATATTATCATATGATAAAACGGCTTTTCTTTCAACTTTCCCTCATTGTAATATACAGACATATCATAGCAAATCAAACTATTCTCATCATAATTGAACACATCCATAAATTCAGCACCTTGTACATAGTTTAAACTACGTTTGAAATTGCCAAACAAATCGTAAACAAGTATCTTTTTTGAAGGAGTACTGTTGACATACAACTCATTCTTACCTTCATCTAATACTATGCCATTAATAAAAGTATACTCCTCAGCGCCCTGCCCCCGACGATTCCACTTCCTCACTCCCTTACCAGTTTTTCTGTCAAAAAGGAAGATGTCACCATCATTATTCCAGTTTTTCACTACAATATATTTATTGTCAATAGCCATCACATCACCCTGCGTAATGAATTCATCATTCGTTTCCAACGGAATGTATTCCACATCCATAAAATCCTGAAGCACCAGTTCCTTTTTCGGATAATTTTGGGAAATATCTACTGTTACTATATCTACAGTCCCGCTATTTTCTCTACATCCACTCCATCCCAGCATTAAGAACAATACTACAACTACATTTATTCTTTTCATAACTTACGCATTTTTAATTACATTATTTACTAAAATTCAACTCCATCACAAGGCGGAAGCTCCATACTCGTCACTATAATTCTCAATGTCGTAATCAATATACGACACCCGACACCCCTCTGCCGTTCCTCCCCAACTTCCACCTCGCAATATCCGGCGAAAGAAAAGATAGGTGCCCTCCAAGAATATTCTTCTCCAAAGTTTCTTGTAAATGTTTAAGCCGATTCATACAAGTGATGCAAAATGAGATTTGTTTCATAGTGCTATATAGCCATTATTAATGAATAGTAAATCTACCGAATGCATAAGCTCCATCCAAACCTTTTATCTCAAGTAAAAAATCACCAACTAAGCCTTTCTGTAATTGTACTTTTCTCAATATTGGAGAGTCAATATTCTCAGTAGAAGAGTAAACAACATCCCCATTCTGAGAAATTACAATTTCAATTTCACCTATAGATTGATAGAACTCCAAGTCAATGGAATAGTCATCATTTAAGAATGCAGAGAAAGGAACATCCATTGGTATAGAACGAGGTTCTTGACCTGCTCCTTGAGGCTTTATAAAAGGCCTATCATTAACAGACAACACTATTTCTGTATTAACAACTAGAATATTAAAAACGGCAGCTATGGTATTCATCGACAAGAAGCCATATAGGCTTAAAAGACAAAAAAAGTTTTTCATTTTCATAGTACCCATGTTTGATTTTACGGCATAAAAATAGCGCAAAATACAGTGTATTACACAAAACACTCATGGACAAAATCTAATTCAATTAATCATATAATAATCAACTAAATAAATACTATAGTTTGTTTTTCTGGATGGACAAATACAACGGATTTGTTTTAAAGAACGCATTCAAATCATCTTGTTTTCCTAAATGGAGCTTTTCCTTCAAACGTTGTTTCTTTTTAAAAATAGAATTTTCCTCACAAACAAAAGCTGCGACCAACTCTGCTGTAGAAAATCCCAACTTTATCAACACAGCCAACATAAGGTTATGCTCGTTCAATTTATACTTCTGTCGCAAGTTAGTCACAAAATTGCCAGACAATAAATCTATATAGCCAAAGATGTTCAGCCATTCCTCTTCACTCAATTTTTTCACATTCAAATTTCCTTCTTTCAGCTGTCCTAAAAGAAACAAAGCACCTTGCTGAGAATGTTCACGTATTTCTTTATTCTCATTTTTCAAAACCTGTATCTTCTGGGCCAGGATTCCTATTTGTTCCTTAACAAGTACCTCAGACAACATTCCCTTTTGTGCTTGCTGATTACATTTCTTCAATTCCTCTATTTGACAAATATACCGTTCTATTATCTTTTCATTCTCTTGATAAGTTTTGAGCTCCTTCTCCATAAACCTTTTAAGGCGTTTTCTATAACTCTTTCTATATTGTTTTTTTATTTCCTGATATGCTACAAATCCCACAACTATAAAGGATAAAGACAGTAGCAGCCAAAAATATAGCTGAATCTGCTTTTCTTGCATAAGCAATTTATTCTCCACCACCAATTTATCTGCCTCATTTTTTTGCTGTATTTTAAAGATTTTGTGCTGCAAATTCATCTCCTGTGCTATTTTTTGCAACGAATCAGACTTTTCTTTATAAAGCAGAGCCTTAGCATACTCAGCACGTTTCTTTTCCAACAAATAAAGATAATGATAAGCACCGGATTGTGTATAGCAATCTTCCGAAGACAAAGCATTCCTCACATACATTTCTGCCCTTTCCAATTGCCCTAACTGCAAATAGGCATCTCCCAATGACAAATTATAATAAGGAATAAGAGTAGAAACTTGCTCATTCTTTAAGGCTGAATGAAAAAATTCAACTGCTTTCACATAATTTCCTTGTCGTTTTTCTTGTTCGCCCAAAAAGTGCGCCAAAGAAGAATATACCGGAGACAAACTATCCTGCTTTAACAAAGACATTCCCATCTTCGCATATCGTGCAGCATTAACATACTCTTTCCGAACCTCATAAATCCAGGCGATATTACGATAGCTATACACCATTTTCAAGGTATCACCGACTTTTTTATTATAAAAAATAGATTTTCGATAGTTGTCAAGTGCCATATCATACATTTCCGAGTCATCATTCAGCCTACCTACATATTGGTGCACCAAAGCCATCATCTTATACTCTTCTGTTTTCTCCAATTTAGCCAAAGCGCTCAAATAAGCTTGTATAGCCAATGTATCATTATCTTGCAAAGCTGCCACTTTACCATAATAAAACAATGCCTTTCCTGCTTTTACACCATCATCCTTATAATAATCTACCGCAATTTTTATCAACGAATCCGACTGCAAACTATCCAGATAGTTTTTATCACGTGCTTGCGTTAGCAGCAATGCATAGTCCGCCCGCTACTTCCCACGAAGCTCCTCCGGATGAGGAATTTGCTCCAACAGCAGCAATGCACTGTCAGGATATACATCCATATACCTCTCTACCTTATCAAAAACATTGGATACGTTCTTCTCTACGCAAGAACCTAACAGTACACAAACGGACAAAAGCCCAAGATATAACAGTTTTTTCATATGAACATGTTCTTTACCAGATTATCATTGCGTATACACAGAATCCTTTTGGAGATAAATATTCACACCAGCCAACGGCAATCCTTTTTCCCCATCAGTCACAATGCCATTTGTCTGCGCATTAGAAACAACTGCACAGCAGAATGTTATGAACAGTACTATACATCGCTTCATAATCCATGTATATATAATTAAACTTTGGATGAGAATAAGCTTTTTTACGGCCTCTCCCTTCAAAGATACAAAAAACCGCTTCAACAATGTACAAAAACAAGATAAATGTGACAAACAAAACAAATAGCTCAGAGCTTGTTTCCCCTTACATAGGCTTCCTTTCCATTTTCTGTACGGAGTTATCAGCGCCTATCGGCCGTGATGCGCTCTGCCAACGGCCGTCAACCACTCGACTAACGACCGTCAACAAGGTGCTTCATAACCGTTGAACACCTATTATACTCATAGTTTCCCCATACTGTGCACCTATCTTATTCCTATTATGAGCCCAGCTGCAGTCTATCGGTAAACGGTCTTTTACGAAGTTAATACCGTGTTTACACGAAACGCATATCGTGTAAACAAGATATTTGCAAAATGCTGTACATTCTATTAATACACTAACAAACAAGATATTAACTTACTTTTCGGCGTATTTCCGCTGTGGAAGCAAAAGTTGCTTCCACCTTTTTGAGTTGCTTCCACAGCACTTGTAATGCCGATGAATAAAGGGATGCAGGAAGTAGGTGGAAGTGTGGAAGCAGAAATGATAAAACTAAGCAGAGATAATTTTCCCTTAAAAGCAATAAAACTCCAGAATCTGCTGGAGCAAAGCATCCTGCTTTCCCAGACCTTTTTCCAACTCCACACTTTTCAGGTTATAGAGTTGTGCCAGCAAAGCTGACGACTGCTTCTCGCAAAGACGGGAATCATGTACCTGCTCCATCCAGCAGACGGTCTCTCCCCAAACATCTACCGAAAGATGTGACAAGACTTCTGTCGGGGCTCCCCCCTTCTCCACCTTACGGAAGATTTCGACCAAAGCACACAACAAGCTGGACATTATCTGTTTACAACGGGAATGGGAACGGGATTCCCGGTTTCTGAAACGTAGCAGGAAATAGTACCCCAGCCATAAATAAACGGTGGTGACTTCTGCATGGATTTTCTCTATCCTCTTCCAATGCGCAACCAAGGCAGCATCAATTTCTTCCAGAATCGCATCCGTATCATCTTCTATGTAGTATTTCTGCGCAAGACACTCTATCACGCACCCCCATTTCGCCATATCCACACACTCTTGCGTACGCCCCATCCATACATGGGCTTCCTCCAATATCCGGAATGCCTTTTCTCCACATTCTGGAGCATCATAAAACCGATACTGACGAAACAACAGAAGAGACTGACATAATAACTCATCCAAAGAGTACTCCGCACTTTCCATATTTAAAATTCAAGTATCCATTCAGGTAACAAAATCGAGCAAAAGTAATCATTTCCTAAGAAAATCACGCTGTTTCAGCACAAAAACCGGCAGGAAAAAGAAGATACCGATGACGGACATCACCAGTCCGCCAATGGTACCCGCCGCCAATGGAAACCAGAAAGCCTCCTTGTCCTCACCTATCATGAAAGGGATAAATCCCAGAATGGTAGAAACTACCGTGAGGAAAATAGGAACGACCTTCGCATTCCACGCCTTGACGTAGGCACGAAGAGCGGAAAGACGGGGGAAACGACGTCGGATGCTGTTGTACTCGTTCAGGACATAGATGCTGGCATTCACCGTGATGCCGCACAGCAGGACGAACGAGGCAAAACCGCCCTGGTCGAAGTTCAGCCGGAACCAATAGAAAGTAAGAAATACCCCGATATAAGAAACCGGAATCACAAAGATGATGGCAAGCGGCTGCTTCAGGGAGTTGAACAGAACGCTGGTCGTAAAGAAGATGATGGCTATCACCACCAGCAGAAGCAGGTATTGGCGGTTGTCCTTCTCGCCCCATGACCAACTGTTGCTGTCCGACTCGGCTGTATAACCCATCGGCAACAGTTTGTTGAACTCCTCCAGGTCACGTTTCTGTATCTTGTTGCCCATCTCATTGGAGCCGATATATTCGTATTGCAGGCAGAGGCGGTACTGCTGGTTTTCTTTGGCAATCTCCTGCGGCATCTGTCCCTTTTCCACAGTAGTCAGTTCGGAAAGCTTGTAATGCTTGCCGTTTCCTACTCCATAGGGGAAGAACTGCATCGCCCAGATGTCATATTCGGCAGACTGGCGGGAAGAGAGCTTGATTTTCTCCATCCCCTGCTCGGCCGCTACCGAACCAATCTCCAGATTCTTGCCAAAGATGGGGCGCACCGCAGAGAAAAGCACTTGCGCGTCGATGCCCTCTTGCGCCATGCGCTCCTTGTTCAGGTTGAAGTAGAATTCCTGATAGTCATCCTTCCACCAGGAGAACTCCGAATTGATGAGCACTTCCTTGATACGCCGGTGCGTCAGCAGCTTGGCCTTCAGCTTCTCCGCCCACTCATAGAGTTCGTCGTAGTTGTAGCCGTACATCCTGATGCGGTAGGAGCCGGCACTCTCGCGGACGTCATTACTGAACCCCTGGTCCTGCAATCCGTAGATGCCCCAGCTGCCGCCTCCCAGTTCCAGTGCCTTGCTTATCATATTGGCTTTCAGTGTATAGGGAAAACCGCTGTTCCGGGCTTCCTTCTTGAAATAAATCTGCATACTGGCACGCCGGGGGCTGTAGATGGAAGTATGAAACTGCCTGATTTCCTTGAACCGGCTGAGGTAGGTCTCCATACGTTTCATCAAAGTGTTCATCTGCTCGAGGGTGCTGCCATTGGGAAGGTTGGCGTTGGCATAGAGCACCACCTCCTCATTACGGGTGAAGTAACTGCCTTCGTACACCTTCTGTATGAAAAGCCGCAAGCTGCCGCCCAGCGCCTTGTCCACAACGGGTTTCACCGACTCCTTATAGGTATCCGAACCGAATACCTTATTGTAAGCAGCTTCCCATTTTCCCCCTCCTTCCAGTTTGTCGGGCAACAGAAAAACGGGCAGACCGAAACCCAACAGTAACAGCAGGCATACAGCCCAGCGCCAACGGCACAGAAAACGGATGAGAGCAGAGTAGCAGCAGGAGAAATAAACGGGGAAACGTCTGAAAATCCGTCCCGACCTTGTTTTGAATGTTTGCGTCAGCCCCGGCAAGACAAGACGCCTTTTCTTCCCCGTAATCCGCCTCACCAGTCCTATCTTCTCAATCATCGACGGAACAAAGAACAATGCCACCATCAAGGAAACAGCCAGATTGATGATCACTACCGCTGCAAAGTCCTGCAGGTTGAGCCGTATCTTCTCGTCAAGGAAGAAAATGATAACAAGCGCACCCATCGTAGTGAGGGTTGCCGCCAACACCGACAGGAAGGCCTTGAGATTACGCCGATGCAGAATGTGGTCGGTCATGACAATGGTGCTGTCTATCACCAGATTCAGCGAGACAGTGATACCCGCCAGCGAATAAAGCTGCATCTCAAGTCCGAAGAGGTAGTAGAAGATAAGTGCCACCGCTATATTTACAGCCAGGCTGGTAACTATCAGAAAAAGATATTTCAACTTACGAGTAATGAGCCATACGAATACAAGCAGGATGAGTACCGTCAAGCCGGTACGGAAGTAAATCTTGTCCAGTTCTTCCCGTATGTACTCGGTCGCATCATAGCTGGCATGCACTTCATATCCGACAGGAAGTACCTGCCGAACAGCTTCCATCTCGTCCATCACGGCACGGTTCAGTTGCAACTGGTTGGCAGTTTCTTCCGCAGTAATGGATAGATAGACGGAATTCAGCCCATTGATGCGGTAATAGCTTTGCGGCTCCTCCTCCATACGAACAGCCGACACCAGTTCGTCCAAGCGGAGCAGTTTCCCGTCGGTAGCCGTCACGGTGATGGCAGCAGGATTAAAACCAAGGGAGTTGCTCTCCGGCACCAGTGCCAGACGTATCCATTCCCGGCTACCGTTACCTGTATCCACATTGTGCGTACCCAGAAATTCCTTCCGGTAATGCCGCTGTACTGCCTCGCTGATGTCCGATAGGGTCACACCCAGCAAGCGCAACTGTTCACTGTCATATTCCAGTCTCCACTCCATGGGCGTGGCACCGCTGAGTTCCACCTTATAGATACCCGGAATATTTGCCAGCCGCGGCTTGATATGCTCCTCGGCATACTGCTGAATCAATATCGGAGTGGAAGGGGCATTCAGTGTGAAGGACATGAAAGGGCGTGAGGCGTTCTCGTCGGGCACTTTCATGTGAATGGTGGGATAGCTGACACCTTCGGGCAATTGGGGCCACGTCTGCCGGATGATGGTGGAAGCTTCGAAGCGGACTGCCTCGACATCGGCATGCTTGTCCAGCTCCACAGTAATGTTGCCGTAGCCGTTGCCCGAGGTGGAGTTCAGCCGCTTCACTCCGCGGATACGCGCCAGCATGGATTCCAGCTTGCTGGTCACTTCCATCTCCACCACCCGCGACGAAGTGCCAGGCATGCTGAAACCCACCGTGAAGCCGGGCAGGCTGCGTGACGGATTCAGCTTGACGGGGAGCAGCGGTATCAACGCCACCCCTACCAAAGCAAGGCAGACAAACGCCACTATGACGGTGAAGGAAGAAACTCGTTTCATCAGTTATTATAATCAAATTTTTCCGACAGCGAAAATCCGCTGGCAAAGTCGTGCAACGTCAGTTTCCGTATCTTGTAATAATTCAGCCAGTAGTCCTGCAAGGCGGAGATGTAATTGCGTTGCGCTTCCTGCTGGCGGTTCAGCGAGAGGGTCAGGCTGTTGATGTCTGCCTTGCCGATAATGAAGCGCTGGCGGGTTTCGTTATACGCCAGGATGGCAAGGTCGAGGGCCTCTTCGGCACTGGCGACGAGGGCTTGCTGGACGTTGAAGTCACTGACGGTCATGATAACCTCCTCCTCAATGCTGATTTCACTCTGCCGGGCAGAAGTCTTCACCACGTTCAGATTGTTCCTCGCCATGTTGTATTTGCCTTTCCTCACGCCCCAGTCCACCAGTGGAATGGAGACACTGACCGACACCATCTCCTGCTGCATGGGATGCCTGTATGCTTCACCGAATTTCTCTGCCACCTGGTTGAAGCCGACGCTGGCGTTGATGCTGGCGTTGAAGCGCGATTCCTTCTTCGTCTTGTCTACTGTCTGCTCGGCTTCCAGCACTTCCTGACGAAGCCCCAGAAATTCCGGATTGTTGGCTTGAGCGGCCAGCAAAGCCTCATCAACCGGTATGGTCAGCGCCCTCGGACGTCCCGGAAGCGACACCCTGATATCCGTGTTCTTCTCCATATTCAGGAAAGATGCCAACGAAAACATGGCGCGCTTCAAGGCACTGGCGGCATTCTGCAAAGTATTGCGGGCGTTCACCACGTCGAGTTTCAGCGTCAGCAGGTCGGCACGGCTGATGGCGGCTATCTTCAGGCGCTGCATACCGATGCGGTAGAGGGTATCGGTGGAGACGGCATTGTCCTTGGCCAAGTCATATTCCGCCTGTGCCATGGCAAGCGCAAAGAAATAGGTAGTGGCCTGCTCGGATACTCGCTCTGCATTGTAAATATACTCCTTCTTCACCTTTTCGTACTTCAGCGGCTCAATCCTGCGTTCCCAACGGAAAGGATTGTAACCGACCAGACTCTGCGAGTAGCCCAAACGAACCGGAACACTGGTGAACTGGGTATACTTGTTTCCACCGAGCTCCGCATATAGCCCAGCTCCGTATCCAGATAGAACGTACCGCCCGTCAAGTCGAAATTCTGTCTGACGGCAAGATTGCCGTATGCATAGAAGGATTGCTGGCTGCGATAGATGTCAAGGTCCTGTTCGGAGTCGTAACGCTTGGTGATATCGCGGTTGTACTGTGCCGGAGTCATGTTCAGCGTCAGGCTGGGAAGGCGGTTTGCCTTATAGGTGCGGTATTCCCAATAACCGGCCAGATACATGTTCTTGGTGCGGAAGGCTTCCAGCGAACTGTCATTCGCCAGGGCAATGGTCTGCTGCAAATCGAGCGTTATCCGCTGCTGGGCAAAAGCGGAAAGGGCTCCCAGACTGAACAAAAGTATAAGACTTAATTTCTTCATGCTCTTTCTTTTCTATAAATAAACCAATATATCAACGGGATGATGAACAGACTGACCAGTGTCCCCACGAACATCGCCCCAATCATTGCTATGGAAAGCGGCTTCTGCAGCTCCGAGCCCATGTCGAACGAGAACAGCAGCGGAACCATAGCGAAAATGGTGGTGAGCGATGTCATGATGATGGGCCGGAGCCTTCTGCGCCCCGCCTCGTGGATGGCCTCGAGCAACGGCATACCAGCCCTCCGTAATTCATTAATGGCATCCAGCTTCAAGATGGAGTCGTTGATGATGATACCGCACGTCACAATCAGTCCGATGGCAGACATCAGGTTTAGGGTATGCCCGCATATCCACAACAGAAGCAGGGCAAACGCCACATCTATCGGAATTTCCAGCAGCACGATGAGCGGCTGCACGAAGCTTTCGAACTGGGCGGCAAGAATGAAATACATCAGCAGGATAGAGATGAAAAGAATCACCACCAACTCGTCCAGCATCTGGCGGTTGGAGAAGAAACTGCCGGAGAAGGCCGTATCCCAGTCACCCGTGGCATCTGCCTCCCGCTTCACCTTTTCCATCAACTCCGGAGCATCGTCCACTTCATAGAAACGGAACGGTATATATTCACCGTTGCGTCCTGCCGTAATCGTTTTCAAATCCTCGGCCGGACGCACCTTTACCAGCTCCCGAAGCGGAATATACTCCACTTCGCCCTTACTGTCCGGACGGGTCTGTATCAATGTCTGCAGCAGCACCTCGTTCACTGTCCGCTCCTCGCCCACAATGCTGATAGGCAGGTATTGCTGGTAGGAATGGAGCATAGCTACGCTGTTCTCCTTGAATGCCGTCCGCAGCGTACGGTAAAGCTCGTCATACGAAACGTCATAGAGCAACAGCTTTTCCTGCAGGATGCTTATGTCAAGCTGGTTCTCGAAAGCGATGCCTACGGGCGCTGTCCCCGTAAGCTCCGCAAACTGTTGTTCCAGTCCGCGCAATTCTTCCGCCGCCGGCGCCTTCTCCTTATTGCGGGCATAAAGTTCCGCCACCACATCGGCCTCCCCGGTCACGAAAAGCTTCTCGAACACGGTTTCGGGTGGAGAAAAGGAGACTGTCGCCAACGGATATTCCCGTGTCAGCCACTCGCCCGCCTGCTTCTGCAAGGGAGCAATCCCGTCAGGCGAGGAAGTCTTGAAATACAATTCTGCCTCCGAAGAAGAGAGAGCCTGCTCACGGTTCAGCAGATAGTCCTGCTGGCCTATGGCAGCCGTCTGTTCCACAGTCTCGTCCAGCAACTGTCCGAACAGCACATTCACACGATGCCGGTTCTCGTCCACATGTATGTTTTCGTTCCATTCCACGTGGACTATCAGTTCATTCTGGTCTATCTGCGGCATACGCTCCTTGCCGACGGAATAGAACAGAAAGACACAAAGAGGTATAGAAACCACACAGAATACGCTACTTACCGTCTTGTGGGAAAATACCCAGTCGATGCCCGCATCATAAAAACGGTCCAGCGTATGTTCCTTCAACGGATTGTTGATGCGGATGCGGGAGAACCACGACCTGCCGCGCAACCCTGTCCGGTAGACCAGCATATAGAGGACCGGCAGCAGCATGATACCCGTGAAGTAGGAAACCAGCAACCCTACCGTAACAGAGAATGCCTGGTCATAGAACAACGCCCCTGCAATGCCGCTCATAAATATCAGCGGCACAAATACGGCAATAGTGGTCAGCGACGAACTCAGCATGGGCGTAATCACCTCACTCGTTCCCGTCACGCAAGCCCGCCGCAACGAATAGCCCCGTTCGCGATACTGCGAAATGTTCTCCGTCACAATGATGCTGCTGTCAATCATCATACCCAACGCCAGGATTAATCCCGACAAAGAAATGATATTGAGTGACATCTTGAACAAGTAGAAGAACAGGAAGCAGATGACAATAGATACCACCATACTCAACCCGATGATGAACGGTGATTTGATGTCACCCAAGAAGAGTACCGCCACAATGCAGATGAACAGGAAACCCAACGACAAATTTTGCTGAAGATTGGAGATGGTATAGTCCAGCAACTCCGTCTGGTTACGGCTGATGCTAAAATCAATGTCGGGATATACTTTCTTGAAGTAGTCCATCGTGCTGTTGATGGCAAGCTTCATGTCTTCCATATTCTCGTCCGCCTGCTTGATGACGGCAAGGGTAACGGCACGCTTGCATTGCTCATGGAGACACCTTTCTCCTTGGCAGGAACAATCTCTACCCGGCAGAAGTCTCCCAAGCGGATGATACGTCCTTCCTTTCGCAGCAGGATGCCCTTCACGTCCTCCTCTGTCCGCAGCAGGGTGGAGAACTTAATGTTGTATTCGTAGTAGCCGTCGCGCACGGTCATGCTGCCCGGCTCCACGTTGTTTTGCGCCAGCACGTTTTCTATGTCTTCAATGGAGAACCCCAACACAGCAAGCTTACCCGGGTCGGGCACAATCTGTAACTGGCGTTCGACCAAACCCGTGACATCCACCATTGCCACTTCTGCCAACTGCTCGATGCGACGCTTTATGACATTTTCGGCAAACTCGCACAAATCAAGAAACGCGCGTTCGTCCACCTTGCCGTATGCACTGTCGTTTTTTAGGGTCAGATTGAGGTAGAAGACAGGAATGTCCGTCGCACTTGCCTTTATCACCTCGGGCGTTCGGCATCCTTGGGCAGATAGTTCATGGCGGCGTCAATCTTCTCGTTCACTTCTATGAAGCAAGGTCGGTATTCGTACCGAAGTCGAAGCCCAGGCGGATGATGCCTGCACCATCGCGCGTCTCGCTGTCCATGTCCTTCAGTTTCGCCACCTGGATGAGCTGCTGCCGCAGAGGTTTCACCACCGTATTCTCTAATTCACGCGCCGAGGTATTCTGCGCCGACACCTGCACTGTAATTTCCGGGATGGCAATATCGGGCAGCAAGGATACCGGCAAGGTGAAGTAAGTCACCAGCCCGACAATGAAGCATGCTGTAAATGCCATCAGTACGGCAATAGGCCGCTGTATCAAAAACTTTATCAATTTTCAATTATGAATTTAAATTGTGAATTATGAATTTTCAACTTTCAATTTTCATCTTTCAATTTTCCACCACCTTCACCGGCGCCTCATGTGCCAAATTCACATTTCCCGTCACGATGACCGTATCGCCTTCTTTCAGGGCATCGTCGGCCATGCTGTAGCTTTCCGCATTCTCCAGTCCGGTCTGCACATAGTTCCACTGCGCCTTTCCGTCTTTCAGGGTAAAGACGACTTGCTTACCCGAACGCAGTACGACGGCACTTTTGGGTATCACGAGCTGACCGTCCAGAGAACGGTGTACATTTACCCTCACATTCATGCCGCTAAACAGACGTCCCCTGCCATTGACGGATGCCTTTACTTTCACCATTCCCTTATCATCTACCAGAGGATTGATTTGGGTGATGCGGCCCTCTTGTTTGGAAGAGGCATCCGAGTAAGGGGTGACAATCACCTTGTCGCCACTCTTTATCAGGGGGAGTTCACTTTCCAGTACCGTAAAGTCCACTTCCATGCCCTGAGTGCCAATGATGGAGCAGAAAGATTCCGAAGTGCTTGCCTCGTTGAAGGGCTTGGAAAAGAGGTTCGCCACCACGCCGTCGAAGGGGGCAACCAGCGTAGCATGCTCTTCTTCATAGGCGGCGAGTTCGTACTGGGAAAGGCTTTGGTCGTAACCGCTCTTTACTCGTGCCAGCTTCATGATGTCGGCAGGAATTTTGGAAGTATCACCCACCGGATAGCCTTGCCCTATCAATACGTCCTGCAGCTCAAGTTCCGCTTTGTCCAGAGCATCCTTGGCTTGCGCGGTCTTGTTCTTCAGGCGGAACTTATCCAGTTCGGCAAGTTTCTGCCCTTTGCGCACCGGGTCACCGTTCTTCACGTAGATGTGTGCCACTACACCGGTGGTCTCAAAACGCAAATCCGCCATGGCACCGGCGGTTACTTTTCCGTTGCTCACCAGTTCATGCTCAAAGGTCGCCCGCTTCAGGACTTTCACGGTCACTTCATTGCTTTCACTTGGCAGGACGGTTGCCACCCCTTCCTCGGACTCTTTTCCCTTTCCGGCATCGGAGCAGGCGGCAAGCAGGGCAACGGCCATGCATAGCAGGTATCGATAGTTCTGTGTCTTCATATTCATACTCAATTATAAATTGATAAAATTAATCGTTTCAAAAAAACGAACCGATATTTGCATGTGGACACTTTTTTCATAGCACTTTAGCAATTAGTTCGCTCATTATTAACACTTTCCGTTTTTATTCATCTTTTTTGATATGGACAAAAATAAGCTGAATCTTTTTTATTTCCTCCCTCATCTGTCGTATTGCCGTAGAATGCACTTTCGGCTCTTTCGTCAATACCATCCGCTTCATTTTTTCAAACTTGTCCGGTTGTCTGAATCCTGGTTCCGCATAAAGCTTCGCAAGCAGATAATAGGGATAAATACGCCCCGGCAACCGATGGGTGGAACGGATAAACCAGTCTTCCGCTGACAAGCAATCACCCATCTGCTGATAGTTCTTGCCTATCACATTCAGTATCATGGGGTCACAACTACGCTGTAAAGCTTCTTTCAAAATACGGTTGGATTTACCGAACTGCTGCTGCTTGTGCAATCCATGCCCATATTCGAACAAGAAAGATGCCCGGTCCCTCAACAGAGGATAAAGGCGCCCGTACTCTTTCTCTGCCGATTGATACGCACCTGCATTATACAGCACCCGCGCATTCATCCACTCCCGACAGGCCTGCTCCACTTGCAAGTCATTCTTCAAGCGAAAACCGCCAATGATGCCTACTGATACAGCCAGCCCCAACCATTGCCAACGGTCGGCACCGGACAAGCACGCCACAAGCAATCCTCCAAATGTAACGATAAATACCGGAAGTTGTAGCGGATAGGAGGAAAAAGAAAATATCATCAAGGAAAGAATGGCCCCACAGATACCATAACGTCCTTTACGGACTCCCCTATACAAACACAGCACGACCACAACCAATAGACATACAGCCAAAGGAATACCCAGTTCGACCGCAACCTGCAGATATTCATTGAATGCATATTCCGGACTTCCCGCCACACGTTCCTCCCACGGTTCATAATCACCTGCTGCAAAATAAGTTTCCTGCGCATTTCCATAGGCTGCTGCGAAATTATGAATCCCATATCCGGTCAACGGCTTTTCTGCAATGGCACGACAAGTTATCTTCCACATGAAAAGACGGCCACGTGCAGAATCGGGTTTCAAGACAAACAGTAAATAGCCCGCCAATAGCAAGACACAGAATCCACCGACCACTACCATCACCACACGCTGTCTTTGCTGCTGCCATAATAATCTGAACTTATCCGTCCAATCCATATGCCAAGCATATACACACAGACAGGAAACTCCTGCCGCCAACCATGCCGAACGGCTCATTCCTGCCGGAAGCACACAAAGGATAAGCAGCATCACGCCACCGGCAACCATAGCTCCAACTTTATCCATCACCTTTTTCCATCCTTTCCCGTCATTCCGGTCAGAGCAGAGAATCTCCCCCCTCTTGGTCAGCCATTGATGCAGACAGACCGGAAGTATCATGCCAAATAGCCGGAATAAGGCCCCGGATTGAAGAAAGAACCTGTCAATACATACAAGGAATGGTTGGACACAGCATAACCATAAAGCTGCCTCAATCCCCAAACAGCCTCAATGCCCCCCAGCATTACCAATACCCACGAAACCGGTATAAAAAGAAAATACCTTTTTTCCATCATCAATCCAGCCATCAACAGACATCCTGCAACTACCAATGCACTTTTATCGAAATAGAGCCATTGCCCTATAACATCAGCTACAGGAAGTCCGGAAGAAACGTTACATGCCAAAGACAATAAAACTATACAAGCAATGTAGACCAAACTTCCAGTCAATAGATTACGTACATTATTCATTCTATCTATCAAATATTCAATAGTATTCTATAATTCACCAAAAGATTTGTTTCCCGTCTTTATATTCAAAAATCCGTTCATCTTTACCGGCTGTGTGATTCTTCAGATAAAATAAAGCACCTTGAAACCCTGAATAGACAATAGAATCTGACACAGCCATTTGCCGCCCGACAGAATTCCATTTTCCTCCACCCCAATAAAACAATTCATACAAATTACCTTTATAAATAAAATTCACCTCATTACGAGGAGTATACACCACCTTCTCCACACGATGGGGACTTCCAAAGTCCATCCCGGTCCATCCTCCATCCGGATGTATATAATCAAATGAAGTATCCGGATTACCGTCAAATGCGTTCAAATATTCATGTGTATTGTCTTCAAAACTTCCCGGAGTACCTATGATTTCCCCATATAGAGGTATGGTATCTTCCGTATTCTCATAAAAAGCCAGTTCCGAGATATTACAGAAACATCCGTCAGCACCCTTATAGCGCATATACCGATACGGTTTATCAGACTTCAACCGGGCCACAGTATATAGCCGATACGGAGCCTCCTTTATCAAAAGTAGAGTATCCTTCCGCCCAAAGTCTGCCCGGTCGCTTCCTTCCACTACTCCCCCAATCATCCGGTCATTGAAAAGAACACTCAAAGTAAGATGGCACTTCCTATACAAGACCAATTCCTGCTACCGGTATAAAGTGCAGTGACATCGCGGAAGAACGGACGTCGGAATGCCGGGTAAACATCGGAATATTTCCCCAGTTTCCGTACCGCCTCCTTATCAATACTATAGGTTGCCCGGTACATTTTTCCCCTCGAAATGCTATATTCTTCCGCTTTGCTCCATACTTCTTCATAAGGAAGATTTGCAATGTATGTCTTTCCTTCCTTATCCAAAACAAAATTCCAGAAATGAGAGGCATTGTTGTCTCCTAATACCATCACCCTATCTACTCCGCACGGAATGCCCAATGCCCGCAACACATATATCATGGCATCCGTAAACTCTCGGCAACTGCCCGTATGCCATTTCAGTACATCCGGTCCCAAATGAGGCCCCACCGGAAAAAGAGCCGTATTCCGGTAGTTCGCTTTCCGCAACGTATCCATCAACAACTGGGCGGCAACCTTAGGATTATCAGCCTCATCTGTCTTCCTGAATTCATCCAAAATCGGGCTATAGCACTCATAAATTTCTTTGCGCCAGAGAGAAAGCGGCTCATCCCCTATTCTATAAGGCAATATATATTCGCAGAAAGTATCAAAATCAACATGCTTTCCCCAAGGTTGCTCCCGCCAGACTTTGAATGCCCATTCTATATGATTGACCAAAAAAGCGGAATCCACCGTCATAATGTCCCTCTTATAAGTCAATTGATTTATAGAAAATTCTCCATCTGCTCTTTTCAAGGAATCAATCAACTCTTGCACATGCCTGGAATAAGGAAATGAAACGTATTCACTGAAATACTTCCTGTAATTCTCCAAGGCCTTTCCCTCGTAAGCACCATGAAAAGGCATATTCTCTATCAGAAAACAAGCAGCACGATATTTGTCACCGTCCTCTTCCTTGTAACGGTCCAGTACCTTTTGCAACTCCGCACGGTTATCACCGGCAAGATTCAAAGCTGTGTCCAACCACTGATTTTCCGAAGAACAAGCCATAAACAGACCTGCTGTAAACCATACCCATACACACCAATGTTTCATATCACTATTCCATTTTTTTCTATTCCAATCTGAAAGACAATCCAATCAATCCTTACAATCCGATACAAATACCTGCTTACCATCTTCCATATGAAATATCAGTTCTTCTTCTCCACGGGTACTGTCATGCAAATAGAGCAAAGCTCCCGATGGTATCCCGTCATATGGCAGAAAAGGTTTTTCTGCCATTTTCTTCCCCAATGAGTTCCAACAGCCCTCTCCCCAATAGAAGAGTTCATAACAATCCCCTATCCTGACAAAGTTATCATCGTTACGGGGCATATACATAAAATTGTCTATAGTAACAACCTTTCCAAAATCCACCGTTACACTTGCACCGGGTTTTGATGAAATGAAATACGACAACGGCTCATTATCATAGACCTGATGGGCAAAAGTACCCACTGTAGCCGGAGCATCTCCCCAACTGTCTATAGGGACAATTTCTTCCTCTCCTTTATAAAAATGCATTTCGGCAACTTCCGCATATCCCTCTGCCGAAGAACAAAAACGGGCATAGCGACCCCTTACCGGTTTCTCAAGAATAACGTGATTATAATTGATACCGGGCGTATCTTTCACAGTACACAACAACTCCGCATTTTTAAAATCCTTATCACAAGCCGCCTCAAAATGCCCGTCTTTTATCCCTCCCATATAGTTCCTGATACGTTCCGAAAGAGGGTATTTCCGATACAATTCAGCAGAATAGCACTTGGAGGTATCTGCAACATAAGGATGTATATCCTTGCCATCAAAATAAAAAGGATTTCCAATAGGGCGATACTGCCCGTTTGCGAATGCCAACAATATATAAACCTGCCTCGAAGCCAAATTCCTGAAAAGCGCTTTTCCACTTTCTACCTTAGTAAAATCTATTCCCCGCCACCCATAAGCACTGAACAACCCCACATAAACATAATTCCCGTCCATCCCTTCTACCGGCAGTTCCAGATTCGAATCAAAATAATTATCCGACACTTTTCTTGCAAACACATCCTTAAAAGCAGCCGGTACGGACTGGTTCCGCATAAAATCACCACCCATGTCCCATTGTCTGCCAAAACACCGGCGGTAAACCACGCTCGGCCGCCGACTGTCAATATAGAAACTTCCCCGTTCCGGCTTCCGGGAAGGGAAAGTAAAAGGAAGGCAGACACCCGTTACATCCCTCACCACATTCCACACATGCCCTTTCCGTGTTTCCGCATTGAAAGTATAGAAATCATAGGCTACCGGGACGCCAATGGCCCGCATCACATAAATCATAAAATCACAAGCATCCTGACACTTGCCGATGCGATTATGCAGCAGGTACTCTCCTCCCAAATGCGGATAGTTAAAGACCCACGTAAACCGGTAAGGATCTTCCTTCTGCAAATACTCCCAAACTACGCTAATCGCCTCCACCACATCGCTACCCGTATAAACCTCGTCCAGCAAAAAGGAATAACGGTCATGGTATATCTGCCGCCAGTTGTCCGGAGTCTCATTTCCGATACGATAGGGAAGCAGCCATTCACAGAAATCTGCAAAAGAAAGGGAAGCATTCCACGGACGCTTTTTCCAACCATCAAAAGCCAAATCAATGTTATTTATCAAGAATTCAGCCCTTATATTCAGTACATCCGGTTTTCTCTGCAATCCGGAAGGGGTATAATAATCCCAATCCGGTACGGCAGTATCCTTCAGCATCACCCCATAAGCATCTGCCGAAGCCAGCACTGTTTTCAAAGAATCCAGTTCTTCACCTTCAAGGGCATAGTGATAAGGCATATTTTCTATCAAGAAACAAGCGGCTTTATATTTTTCAGGCTCATCTTTATAATGTTCCAGTACCTTTTCCAGTTCGCCTTTGTTGGTTGCAGCACACTCCAGTGCGTACTCCAATCTGCCGGAAGCATTGCAAGCCTCCAATATCCCGGCAATCAATAATATCCAGAGCAATTTAAACAGAACTTTCATCTTAGTCTATTCTTTTAAAGATACGTTTCCATCTCATTTTTCCAGTATTCGGGCTGACGGACTTCCATACCAGCCATGCCCTTCCCACTATAAATGGTTCCGGCAGTAATCCCCAGTAGCGGGAATCTTTTGAATTCACCATCTTGTCACCCGAAACAAAATAATAGTTCTCACAGAAGCGGTAATTGTGTATCACACTGTCCCCCAGCAGAACCGAATCTCCATGCAATGTCAGTTTCTTTTTCTGTTCCCACTCTATCACGTTCCGATACAGCAACCGTGTTTCCGGATTCATTCCTACCACGCTGCCTTTGGCCGGTATATAAAGAGGCCCAAACTCGCTGATAGTCCACCCATTACAGCCACCATCGGGAAAGCTCTTAAGAACAAGGCCCCGTTCCTCCGTCATGCCCGAAGATATCAATTTACCTAATTCCTCCTGCGCCTGCACATTTCCTGCGATACCATCAAATCCGGACACACGATAATGTGTATTCCTTATCTCCAACGTATCACCCGGCACGGCGATACAGCGCTTCACGTAATACAACATCACGTCCAGCGCAATGTTGTCCCACCTGCCCGGATAAGGAAAATTGAACACTAGTACATCATTCCGCTGAAAATTTCTCCATCCGGACATACGGTGCATCCTCACCTCCTTTTTCTCCACGGCATCAAGCACATTGAATAGGCGTGCTCCACCCGAACATTTATCCACCAGAATACAATCACCCGCCAGCAACGACGGTTCCATCGAGTCCGACGGTATCTTGAAGGAGGTCACCACAAACACCTGCAATACTATCAGTATCACAACAAGCAGGCACAGACAGAATAATACGTTTGTTATTCCATTCAACCATTTTTTCAATTGCAGCCGCTCCTTCATCCCATCAATCAGTTATTTTGCATCCCCGCTAATCTTCAATACCAACGGAGAAGTTTCTGCATTGCAATATACCGTTATCGTCTTGTCAAAGTGCTCCGGATGTTCAGCTTTATAAACCACTTCCAAATCTATTTCCTTACCCGGTAATGCCGGTTCCTTTGAATAAGCTACGGTAGTACAACCACAAGAAGTAGCAACATCTTGTATAACCAATGGGTTATCTCCGATATTCTTCAAAGTAAAAATTGCCTTTTGTTCTTTCTGCCAATCAAAAACACCTAACAAGATGGAAACTTTGTCCGTGGCAACTTCTGTTTTAATATCCTTACTTTCATTCTCTATTGCTATACTCTCACCTCGAATTATCTTAACATACAACTCTCTTATTTTAGGATTATGAATAGGATTACCGATAGCAAGTACTTTATTATTCCGATTCAATAGAAAAGTTTGAAAAGTCATATCTGAAGGAAAATGATTTAGCTTATTAAAACTATCATTCTCATCCAAACAAATCGGATACTCAAAACTGTCACGTTGAAATATAAAACGTAGTTCAGACTTATCTTTAGGATAAAAGTAAAAAAGGAATGATACTTTATCATGGTTTAGAGAATCCATCTTAAGTATAAAATCTTTCCAATTTTGCAACTGCAATTTACAGCTCGTGCAACCTATAGAATCAATATAAGTTACTATTTTGTAATCACAGTTATCTCCTGAATGCTTTATAGTGTCTTTCCCTTGAATAGTAAACACAGAATTAGGAGGGAATTGTATTTCTTTTCCTTCCCACTCTCTCACTAATTGTATAACATGATTCTTTGTTTTGTTCTGACAAGAGGAGAACAGAATCAGTAATACCATAATATACATTGTAAATACAAACCCTTTTTTCATCTCTATGGAAATTTATTTTTTCAGTTCATACACCATTGAAAGATTTATAATACATAACATATAATATTAAACCCACCCTCTTCATTTTTTACAACAGCAAACATCTTTTTATCTTTTTCATTAACTGCAATATGAAACACATCCATATCAAGTAGAAGTTCTTTTATGGGATTACCATCCCAATCAAAGACAAATACAGTTTTCGATTTTCTTTGAACTTCATATATTTTCCCAGCCGAATATAAAGCATACAGATACTTAGGTGTTGGGCACACTTCAATAAAACCATGAATACTTTCTTTGGTTAGACGTGTACTAAACAATTGCCCACCATCCTCTACTACAGATTCACATATAGGATTCCCTAAACGCATCGTTTTTTTAAGTTTAATTTTATTATCAACTATTTCAAAGAAATCCAAGTTAGACGAAAAATTAACAGAATAGGCAAACTCATTTTTATACGGATGCTTTGCCATACATCCTTGATTGGAAAGATATCTAGTTATAGCATTGAAACTACTATCAGCAGCATTATAAACATCTATACCATAATCTAACACACGATTGTTTGCATCAAATATTAAATGCTGATAACGCGCTTCATACATTCCTCCTACTACAAAAATAGAATCATTAATAGTAATAAGCCTCGATATTAGAGCATTCGATATTTTATGCTTCGTCAGACGTGTAGGAGCACCATCAACCACACCACTCCGCAAAGAATCAAGGCTATATTTCATCACTATTCTACTTTGGTCATTATATGTCACTAGACACTTTTTTTCTAAATAGCCACTACTACCAAACATTATTTCCAAAGGACCCTGCCCTATATTTCCAAAACGACCAATCTGTCTACCCGACTGTTGATCGAACAATGTAAAACATTGATTGGAACGTGTATCAAAAACAACCAGATTTTCCTCGTCACATGCAATACCTTCTACACGACCTAAGGAATCTTCACTGATTAGGCATTCTTTTCTTTGATTCAAGGAAAACGTTTCAGGAAATAATTCCCCAATTGTTTGAGGTGGTTTATTATTGCAAGCACTTAAAAACACGATGTACAATACTCCCCAAAAGAATCTATTCATTTTATTCATATAGTTTATTTTTAATATATTAGTGTCTGAATTTTCAACCCCATGCCATCATTTAACTAAAGTATAATTATTCTTCAAGATTTTGTATATATCCCCAACTAAGTTAGAGACCCCCAAAAAGGCTCAAAGCACACTTATTGTATTGTAGCATCATGAATGACATGGGATTAGATTCCAGACAAATCCTCTACTATAGTTCTAATTTCAAAAGAATATATACTATAAAATCAGTATCTAACTAGTAGATTTAGAAGAGAAATTATAGGAAAATATATTTCTCTAATCGAACTTGTTTTTATTCTATTAACAAGGCAAAGGAAGTCTCAGTCCATGCACAATACCACCACCTACAATGCGATAACACTCGTAACTATATGGACTGCAGCAATAATACCCTCCACTTTCACCACCAGCCAATGCTTCCACATTAGCCAATGTTAAATCAGACAATGTCTCCGATTTCTGATTTGTATAAACACCATATCCTGCAATCGCTACAAATGCTGCAACAAAAGCTATCTTAATCATTTTCTTCATACTATTCTTCAATTTTATTAGTATAAGATTATTCTTTTTTATCATTTACCACAAGCATAATGCTTGCGTACCAGAATCAAGATATAAAAATCTTGGAGAATTCATTTCTTACCATATCTATCGAAATAGCAGAAAACACACTCTGTTTCAATTCAAATTACTATCTTTGCCTCGACCTCCTTTCTTGGTGGGTTACGGAACGGACGGTACGAGATGCACCAACAAAACGTGAACCGTCCGTTCCTCTCCATCCATATTATAGTTTACTTTATTTCATACTATACTCTATTATCGGATCATCTTTATTCACATCCGTTGCCAAGATTATTCCTTTTTGTTCATCTACCGATATGCCATAAACATAATGATCTAACACATACCTGCAGAGAGGTTCGCCGGTCAGACTAAAAACATAGATATACCGTCCTCCATCCGGCAAATAGACACCTTGCTGTACATTTTGCGCAATTTCCTTAAAAGAGCGCCCATGAAAAACCGCATAGATAGCACTGTCTGCCACTTGGACATCGCTAAATCCCATGATACCCGTAGGAATACCATAACCCTGAGAAATCTTAAACTCCGGTTCACCGTGCGGACCAATGCGTACCACATGCGTACTATCTTTCAAATTAAAGACTTCAAGTACTTCGCCCAACTGGGTAACTGCTGCCAGCACTCCATTTCGGGGATTATAGTCGATGAAGCTACGCCATGCCTGAGCCAATGCAGGACGGGCATTCTGTAAAGCCTCCGCGTTGGCTGACGGTATTTGACCGGTTCTGCGCAATAATTTCCCTTGATAGTTTACCCAGCAAAAGCGGCTACTGCCAGATCCGTCCGGAACAATGAAGGTAAAGTCGTCAACCATCACAAAGTCTAAAACGCGAAGCATGTCAGCATCCATATTTATCACTTTCTGAGGAACGATTGAGCAACCCGACGAAGTAAAATCATACTTGGTTAATACGGACTTACCAGCATCAAGTCCCCACAGAGATTGACCATGCCATCGGATATTTTCAGCAGAAAGCATCTCTTCGGGAGCCTCGCCCCGCTTGCCGAACGAAGCAAAATAGCGGAAACCCGGATAGTGGAAAACATGGCAAAAGTAGTCCGTGCCATGCAAATCCATTACCACAGCCTTATCACCCTGCACCCGAACGCGGAACGGATAACGGAACAAAGCGGTGTCCAATGGCTGCACCCTCGCTTTCAGCTCGATTGTTTGCGGAAAATCCATGTAAGCGACAGAAGTTGCTACTTTTTTCTGCGTACAAGAGGAAAAGGATAGTGCGGATAGGCTAATGAGGCAGGCTATAATAAATTTGCACATGAGCTACTCCTTGATTTGTAACAGGACAAACTATTGAACCACTCCCCCAACATTTGCTATCATCCCCACTCTCACCAGCAGCCAATGCCTCTATATTTTCCAATAGCAAATCATCCAGCTTTTCCGAATGACTAATTTGAACATAGCTTAAAAACGAAATGGCACTAATTGCCAAAGTTCCTAATAGCTTCACCTTGCTTTTCATAGTGTTTTGTTTTTGTTACACAAGCAAAGATAAAAGGATTATTTTGGCTTTTGCAAGTCTTTATTCGGAAAACGCCCAAAGTTGGGGCGTGAAAAAAAGTTCACACCCGACACACCAATATGGGTTAACATTTCATCTACTTGGAGATAACAATTTGATACCCCTTCCTTTCCGGCAGAAGAAGAATCTGAACGGAATCGTCCGCCTCAAAGAGTTTACCCAATAAACTTATTGCTTTTCTGCGGCGGCTGCCTAAATTCAAATCACTCAATGGCCAACCGCAAATTTCCGCTATTTCATCGTTCGTCAGGAAAAGTTCGGACGACTTGGCAAAACCAAGTAATAACTTCGCAGCTTGTGGCGTACAAGATATTTTTTCACCTTCATAAGTCAGTGTATGGTTGACGGAATCAAATATATACTTCCCGAACCGATAAGTGCTCTTTGTCAACGTATCAGCCGTTTTTCTCTTTCTATACTGTTGCCCTCCTATATAAACCGCCAGTCCCAATAACAGAATGCACAAAATGCAGGATAGTATCTGCAGTACATGGTCTGCCCAATCCACACAGTGCCAAAAATCAGGCAGCATATAAGCTGTCAACCTCATTGTGTACATACCGTCCAAATAGTAAGTACCTAAATCATTCTGTGAAGCAATTATAGTTTCATCTCCAGTAGATGATTCTTGCACAATGCCCTTTCCCATCGGATTAACCTTCAGAAAAAGAGCACACATGGCTCCACCATACCGATCATTCATCTCAGCTTTCCACTCAAGACAAATCTCTTCCAATGGAAAACTTCCATAACAATTCAATATATCGGCCTTGGCTCCTACTGTCTCTAATGGAAATAACCCCTGCACCTCTTTCAACGAATCTATTACCACTTCAAATTCACCATCTTCTGATATCGTTTTCCTTTTGGTATGCTTCTTACCACTATCAGGCCCAGATGCATAGTACATCCCCAGCCCATCAAATTCCCGATTCACGACCCGTTCCGCAACCTTCCGCAGAGTTTCTACAGCAACCTCCTTAGCCACGTCTTGTCCCTGGTTGGCATTATCATATAATGCTACTATCACAGACACTGCCACCACTACAATGGCACATATCCATATCATAAGAATCTTCTTATAGCGTTTCATCTACTCCTTCCTTTCTGTTGCTTATTCATTTCTACCCATGCACTCGAAGAGGCATCCGCTTAATAGCGCCAAAGTTAAACAATAATATAAAAGAAAAAAG
>ENA-OPYY01000051-OPYY01000051.1-human-gut-metagenome-genome-assembly--contig:-NODE-51-length-50827-cov-2.979112_pt1 | contig 50827 bp, 48 predicted proteins | sample MGYA00242472_ERZ504481 | MGnify/ENA primary metagenome ERZ504481 (study PRJEB26092, sample SAMD00036265) | human gut metagenome | host: Homo sapiens | study: EMG produced TPA metagenomics assembly of...
TATTTGTATTCGCATAGATAGTGCGTAAACTGAATAAAAAGACATGGAATATGTTGGAAAACAGTAATCAGGATATGTTGCTGTTTTAGCTCGTTTTGATGAAGTGCGTGAAGTGGTGGTATATGCCAATCTTGAAAACGAGGCATTGCGTGAGCATATAGACAGAGTGGGGGTGAGGATTTATGTGAAAAGTGGGGAACCTTCTAAGAAGGCTCCCCGAAGACATTGATCATAAGCTGCACCTGCGCGGGCGTGTACCGTCGGCAATAGGGGTTCATGCCCGTGGCAAGCAGGCGCTGTTCCAGTCCGGGGGCGGTGCGTATCCATTCGTTCAGCCGGTTGACGGCAGTCTGCTGGGCAATGCCCGGAAGGTAGTACATGGCGAGTTCGCCTTTCCCGTAACTGCGGACGGGGAAGCGAGGCTCTGCAAAGGAATCATTCTGTTTCATCATATTCTTTAAAGTTCAGGTTGTATATTTTCTTTAATACGGATAACACGTGATTGCACGGATAACACGTGATTGCACAGTTTGCACATGCTTGCACCTATTCTCTTCTTTCCGTCTTGTAAAGATACGGATTTTTACTCGAATAACCTGCCTTGTTCTTCATTATTTTTCAACCAATTCTCATTGTCGAACTGCGTGTTCACCGGTCCCAGTTGCTCTCCTTGGGGGGTGTGGATGACGTCTTCCTCGCAGGGCCAGTAGCGTCCGTTCAGGTGGTTGTAGACGAACTTGGCTTCGGTGTGGGCACTGCCCAAGTGTTTGAAACGGACCTTCTCGATGTAGATGGTGGCTATCTGCTTCGTGTCGTTGCGGTCTACCACGAGGCAGAAGTCGGACATGTTGGCGAAGTTGGCAGAGCCGTTGATGTCGTTCATCTCGACACGGCGCCGGGTGCCGTCCTTTTCGTTGCGGTTCACCTTGCGGGGGTGGGCCACGAGGATGACGAGGCACTGGTTGCGGGTGGCGAAGCGTCCCAGCTTGTTCAGCGTGTCGGTGATGTAGTCCATTTCCGTCTGCCCCGGTTCCAGACGTTGTTCCAGGCGGTTCATGGGGTCGATGACGAGGATGCGCACCCCTTTGCGGCGCACCACTTGGCGGGCTTTCTCCAGGATGTGGTCGATGCCGTAGCTCCCGTCATCGGGCAGGATGTGCGACACGTTGCGGTCCAGCCAGCCCACTGCCTGCCCGTAGACGGCTTCCGTCATGCCCGGTCCGGGGGTGAAGCGGTGGCCGGTCAGCTTCTCCGCCAGCTTGTGCAGGTGGTAGGCGATGGGCATGTTTTCGGGGCTGAAGAAGGCAATTTTCCACTCGTGGCGCAGGCAGAGGCGCAGCACCAGCTCGTCGGTGAATTCGGACTTGCCGTCGCCGGGGCGTCCGGTCATCACCAGCAGGCGGCGGGGCTCGAAGGTGCAGTGTTCGTCGAAGTTGTCCCAGCCGGTGTCGGCACCTCGCTGCAGGCCGTTCTCGTAGAGGGAGCGCAGGTCGTCGCGGCAGTCTTCGGCGGTGAAGATGCCTTCCAGGGGCACTTCTTCGGCTTGCTCGATGCAGATGCGGAGGCTTTCGGCGCCGTATTTCACCAGATGCTCGTTGGCATCCTTGCAGCCCTCGCCGAAGTGCACGATGCGGCAGCGTTCCACTCCGATGCGGCGCGTGAGTTCCTGCCGGAGCGACTGCCCTGCCGGGTCCTCGTCTACGGCGATGTAGATGGCCTGCTTGTCTTCGAAGTGCGACTCCACGAAGCGGTCCAGCCACGTGAGGTTGCTCTGGGCGCCGGCGGGCACGGAGACGACGTCCTTGCGTCCGGCGGCGATGACGGCTGCCGCGTCGAACTCGCCTTCGGTGATGATGCACTCCGGGGTGCCGAGGATGCTGTCCACGTTGTAGGGGATGAGCTCGGCCCCCTTCACCATCATGAAGTGCTTCAGGGCGCTGCGGTACTTGGTGTTGACGAGCGTCCCGTTCTCGAAGTAGTTGAAGCAGATGCAGTTCTCCTCCTGGCTGCTCTCCGGGAGGCGCACCGTCTCTTCGGTGATGCGCAGGGTGCGCAGCAGCTCCTGCGGCAGGCAGCGGACGGTGGTCCAGTAGCGTTCCAGGTTCTCGGAGAGTTGCATCCGGGCAGGGTTGAAGGTGGGACGGCGGAAGTGCTGGGGCGGTGCGGTGGGCTTCCGGTGCATGTCGCGGCGTTGTTGCTTGAGGCGTTCTTCGGCGTCGTCGGGCACGTAGAGCTTGTAGCCGCAGTGGTGGCAGTAGCACAAGCCTTTGTCCAGGTCTACGGAGAGTGACTTGTTGCCTTTGTGTCCGCGGGTGTCGTTACATTGCGGGCAGATGATCTTGATTTTGCCGCTGATGCGGCCGCGGGTATCAATGCCGTGTTGATGGAAATTTCTCATATAGGTTTGCTTTAGTAGTTTTCTGATAATTTTTTAGACGCAGATTTTAGTTTCAGGGCAGCCTGAGGGGTTGAAATGCCACACTTAGCGGGTTGAAATGCCACACTTCACGGGGGTAAATGCCACACTTGGGACGTGCTGAGGTGTGGCATTCGGAACGTTGACATGTGGCATTCGGAACGCTGACGTGTGGCATTCCGGATGCCGGAGTGTGGCGTTTCAGCCAGGTTTCTGTTTCGGCTTTTTCGATGAAGGCGGCGGGGTTTGCGACGTCCACGAACGGGCAGTTTCGTTCCAGAAGGCGGTATTGTCCGGTCGGGGTGGCGCTCCGTCGGGGATGGGGCAGCCCAGGTAGGTGCGCCGTCCGTTCACCAGCTGCTCGTAGCGGTAGGGGTTGGGCGGTGCGGTGGCAGACTGCTGCTTTTCGAGGCCCTGCAACAGCATGTGCAGTTCCTGCGAGGTGCGCTGGCCGGCTTGGGTGTAGAACGTGAAGTAGCTTCGCACTTCTTCCTGGCTGTTCATCTTCTCTTCTTTTCCGAGGAGTACGATGTGTTTCTTGAATTCTTCCAGTGCCGTATCAAAATGCTTGTTCAGCAGGACACTGTAGCCGCTTCTCATGCAGACCATTTCACGGAACAGTTGATTTTTCGACAAGCCATCCACTTGCTTCCTCCAGCTCTGGTAGGGAGTGATGCCGCCGTCGCCGCCGTTCTTTTGGACGACATCGTCGTCTTTTCTCTTCATCTGTTCTTCTCTATTCTGTTCTTCTCTTACGCGCGCGAGGCTGGTTTTGTTTGTATTACCACTGTTGTTCAGTGATTTATCGTCATTTTTCGCATCCTCCGTTTTTTCTGGAGTTTTCAAATCATTTTGCAAATGATTTCCTTTTTCCGTATAGTTGAAGTTGATGGCGGATTCGAATTCTTCTTCGTGGATAGTGAAAAGTTTGTATTCCCAGATGATTTTCTCCATGTATTTTTTGGAGAACCCTTTTCTTGAAATAATATTCAGTTGACTGAAACTGAGTTTCCTGTCGGGCTGTGCACAGAGCATCTCGATGATGCGCAGATACATACCATAGCCCCTGCATCCTTCATTATTGATGAGTGCGGCGAGTCTTTTGTCATTAGGCAAATCGTTGGGGTGTTTGAACCAAATCATTTTCTTCGTGTATTAGTTTTCTATTTCCTGATAGTTATCTTATATTCTGAAAGGATAGAAGGGCTTCATAGTGACGTGTAAGGGGGGGAGACTGTTCAGCGGTCATATCTTTTAAAATATGCGGCAAAGTTACGTATAACAGAACAAGCCTGCAAATGGACTTTTGTAGGGTTTAGCGGCATCTCACCGACCCCAGAAGCTGTCCTGCGTGTGTTACAGTCTCTTTTCGGGTGCTTAGGCATACAATGGAGAAATATGTGTTTTTTTTACAGAAAGTAGCCGGTGGAGCCCTCTCTTCAGGCAACCTTCTACTTGTTACATTCGTAAACATTTGACTCACAGTAGCTATTACTCTCCGGACTTTGTTTTGTGCATACGTGTCATCTGCCGTATGTGGGCCAGACTGCGCAGTTCGCTTTGGGAGAAAGACGATTTCCCTTCCAGCAAGCCGCCAATTGCCTCTGCAATGATTTCCAACTGATCCAATAATGGATTTCTACTGTGTGCAGTATTCTTTTCGATGCTTACTGCGTTTTGACCCTCGCTATAGAGGGTCAGGGTTACTTTTTTTACTCATTGTACGTTTTTAAGAAAAACATGGCAAAGATACGGATTTTACCCGGAAGGAGATGTATTTTTACAATTTTAAAAGTGCGTCAATGCAGGAATAAAGAAGGAAATAGTGAGACCGGTTACAGATAAATTCCGTATATTTGCAATATGGCAAATGTGGAAAAAAACTTATCTGTTGAAACTTTGCGTGGCATCGCTATTCTATTGGTAGTGGTGGGACATGTCATCGGTTCCGGGCCCGATGGCGGCATGAAGATTGATTTTCCCCACCCATTGCGTTATTTCTATGTATGGATAGATTATATTCAGATGCCTTTGTTTACCGCCATTGCCGGTTGGGTTTATGCACTGAAGCCTTTCTCCGCATCTTCCGGTTTTGGAAGTTTTGTCCGGAAAAAAGCGTTGCGCTTGCTGGTGCCGATGGCGGCGGTGGGCACGTTGTATTTTCTGGTACAGTATCTGATGCCGGGCACCAATAATAAAGGGGAACTCAGCCAGTTGTGGCGCATATATATATTTCCTTACACTATATATTGGTATCTGCCGTCGTTGTTCTTGATTTTTGTGGTGCAATGGTGGATAGACAGCCGGAAGTGGATGGACACTCTGGGCAAGTGGAGTATCTGCTGTGTGGTGGCTCTGGTGTTTAGCAGGATAAATGATGTCTGGATTCTGCATGAGGTTCCCAACCTGTTCAGTTTCAAGGGAGCCTTGGGGCAATTGCCCTATTTCTTTGTCGGCGTGGCTGCCTGCCGTTTTGCTGTGTCGCTCTACAGTCGTCCGGCTGTCAGGCGTGTCTTGCTTGCCGTGGCGCTATGGGGGATTGTCTTGATGCAGATAGTGTGGTTCTATCCCGGTAAATACGCCTCTTTGAGCATGCTGCTTTATCCCGTGACGTTGATTCCCACCTTGTTCCTGCTGCTGGCATCGAAGTGGCACAACCGTTTTTTTGTCTGGATAGGCGGCTATGCGTACAGTATTTATCTTTTTCATGGTTTCGGTACTTCCGGTGGGCGGATTATACTGAAAATGATGGGGATTGATGCGATTGTCCCCATATTGCTGTCTGCAACTTTTATTGCAACAATCGGGCCGGTATTAGTAGACAAACTGTTTAACTGTTCCAAAATGCTGCGAATGCTATTTCTTGGAAGGAGATAATGCTCTCAGTCTGTTGCGCACCCTTATCATAAAACGCCGTAGCCACGGGCATGTTTCTCCCGACTTCAGATTATAGTATAGTGATTTGGACTCATAAATCATCCGGAAAGTTTCTGTACAAAGTACCGGTTTCTTGGTCAGGCGGTTGATTTCCACAGCCTGCGGCATAGAGCTTTCTACAAACAGCATGTAGTCGGTGGATGAACCGTATTCTTTGGCTTTGAAGGAGGCGTGGCAATTCGCCCGTTGGCGTGCAGCCATATCCGGCAGGTCCAGCATGACAAGCTTATTGTATTTCACATGGTTCTTCCGGAGCCAGGCTTCCGTCTCCGGACGGTATTTCTCCAAGCGTGAAGTGACCAGTGTGCCAATGGTGACTTTGGGAATGAATAGCGGAGGAGCGTTCAGCAGGAAATGACGGTACTTCTCGCCGTCATCGTTCTCTTCCGGAGTGGGGTCTGCGCAAAGCACGCCGTCAATGTCCATGCATGATTTTTGCAGGATGGAGTGGTTCATTATGTTCCACTGGAAGAAACGGGGATAGCTCAGAATCTCAAAATGATAATCTACGCTTTTGGTGTTTTCGGGTGTGCTGTAAATGGCACAGTATTTTATTTCATAGCTGTCCTTGAGGTCCTGCAGCAATATCCTGCATTTATTCATGGCGTTTCCACTGGAGATGCTGTCATCCACCACCAATACTTTGCGGATGCCGGTCATATTGAAAGTCTTGCCGCGCTCTCCTGCCTGATAGATATGTCCGTTGCGGAAAGAATCTATGTCCGTGACCGGCAGGTTCAGATAGAGCGCCAGCAGATTGGCCGGGAACATGCCGCTGCGGGGCACGCCGACGATGAGGTCGAAATCCCGTGGCAGAATGCTGAGATGTTGCAGGATGCAATGGTTCAGGTCATCTATATTACGATAGTTCATGTAGTTCTCTCCTTCAGGAATTTATCGATTATGTCATATATTTTCTTCACGCTATGCCCCCAACTGTGAGTCTCGGCAAAGGCGATGCGCTGTTTGGCAAGTTCTTCGTCATCGGCTTCGGCCACAGCGCGGTCTATGGCCGAAAGCCATTCTTCCGGATTGGTGGCCAAGTGCGTGTGGGCTGCGAATATGTTGCGCATGGTGTGGGTACTGGTTGCGACAGTGGGTTTACCCATAGCCAGATATTCGTCTATTTTCAACGGATAGTTACCGTCGGTAATCTCGTTCACCATTTGCGGATTGATGCAGACATCGTAGGCAGCTATGTAGGCCGGTAATTCGTCCACTTTTTTTTGTCCGGTGAAATAGGCATTTTTCAAACTATGGATACGGTTCCGACGGAAAATGTCATCTTCTGGTCCGGTGAACACAAAATTATAATCGGGACGCTGACTTATTATCTGATAAAGCAGTTCTCCGTCAAGGCGGGTACTGTTTATCGTACCCATATATCCGATGATAGGATGTGGAATATTTTGTACATCATCGGGCATTTCATACTCTTTGGCGGGGTTGTATAGCGTCAGGTTTACTCCGGTTTCGATGGGGTAGGTATGAGGGTTGTAGGCTTGCAGTTCTGCAGCAAAGCGGGTGGAGTTTGCCAGAACGAGGTCGGCCGAAGCAGCCAGTTCCGGTTCAAGGCGGGTGCCGTGTCTGCGCCAGTAGGCCTCGCCTATGATGTAGTCGCGCCGATAATAGATGCTGACAGCCGGATGGATATACTCCTTCAGATAGCGGCTGCGGTAAATGTCTGTATCAATGAGGTGAATGTAATTCTTGAAGCCGAGCGCGGTGGCCTGCTCTACAATCCATCGGGCTATGCGGGCATTGTTTTTTCTGTTGACGATATTGAAAAGCGATGCGGGCAGGAAATTGGCCGAGAGCACGGTGAAAGGACAGTCCAGTACCCACATGTTGGCGTTGATTTGCCGGAGTGGTGAAGCCTCTCCTTTGATGACAGCCATACGCCGGATGTAGGATGGAGATTGTTTGTTCCCTCTCAGCCGGATGGAAATGTCCATCGGAGTGTTTATGTAGAGCACCCGGTTCTGCTTTGAAATTTCCAATGCAGTATTCTTGATGGTACTACCTATTTCGATGTCCCATGTTTGCAGGCTGGTGATGATGAAGTCTCTCATGATGTTTGCCGATTACTGGTGAATACTGTGATATATCTTTATATATTCTTCTGCAGTGTGTTTCCAGGAGAACAGTTTTACACGTTCCAGACTGTAATTTACTTGTTGCTGATAGAATGTTGCATCATTCTCCAGACGTAGCAAGGCATCTGCTATTTTTTGCGGTTCTTGAGGGTCGACTAAAATGGCACCTTTACCGGCAACTTCGGGCATTGCCGAAACGTTGCTCGTCACTACAGGAGTGCCGCAAGCCATAGCCTCCAGCATAGGAATTCCGAAACTTTCACGCAAGGAAGGATAGAGGAATGCAAATGCTGCATTATAAAGGGTTACTAAATCTTTGTTGCTGATATATCCCGGATAATACAGGTGTTCTTTTATCCCGGTGATTCCTTCTTGCTGAAGAAGCTGGTCGATATATTCTTCTTTTAAATCGGCAATGAGAAGGGGGCGTTTCGTTTGGGATGCTTGCAGATATAACGTGTATGCTTTCAGAGTACGCGCCGCATTCTTTTTGGGGTCTGTATTTCCAAGAAAGAAAAGAAGTCCGGGTGCGGTATGTATTTCTGTACAATACTCTCATCGGGTGTTTCCTGCATCGTAAAGTAAGCGCTGTAGCCGTTGTACACGGCTTTAATGACTTCTTTGGGAAGCTGCAAAGCTTCCCGTATGCGGGTACACTCGAACTGCGAAACTGTAATAATCTTTCTTGCTTTCTTCAGGATTCGGGGAACAATCAGGCGGCGGTAATGCCATCCCATTTCCTGATAGAAGGAAGGACTGCGATGCTGACGCGGTTCCAGATAAATAATGTCATGAAGCGTCAGCACCAATGGGACGGGACACCATAGCGGAGCTGTATTCGATGTACAATGCAGCAAGTCTGCTTTCAACGTCCTGACAGCCTGGGGCAATGCTATCTGCTCCCACAGTGGATAAGTAGGGCAGCGAAGCTCAATGATATGGAGATTCTCCGATTCTTCCAGGCACCGGTCCTCTCCCGGGGCAACGAATACGTAATATTCATTACCGTCTTTCCGCTTTTGCAGTTCTTTCAGTGTCTCCAGGATGACAAAGTCCATGCCATGCTTGTCATTGCGGAAAATGCGTTGGGCTTCGATGGCGATTCTCATTTTGCTGCATTTCCTTTCTTCCTTATTCTGAATATTCTTGTGATGTGGCTCATGAAAGAAGTGAATACCAATATCGGCAGGGACCAGAAAGCGCGACGGAATCTGCGGTTGATTTCCCCTTCGGGCATAGCCATTAAGAAAGTGATGAATAAAGTGGCTAAAAGGGCATACCACTTGATGGACAGCGGCCATTCCAGCAGTGTCATTACGACGGCACACACTGTGATGTACACAATGAGCAGAAAACGGGATGGAAGCAACCATTGGAACAGCTTCTCGCATAAATCCCATTTTCCTTGTAAAAATGCTATCGGAAACTGTCCTAATGCCAATAGGGAACTGCGGTATTGCGAACTCAACCAGCGCTGGCGTTCCCTGCTGTAGCCTGATGTGTCATCCGTCTTTTTACAGTAGCATATGATTTCTTCCATATATTCGGTGTATATGTTTTCCTTTAAAAGCTCCATTTCTGTGGCCTTTGCCAAGTCGCTCCCCGACAATCGTGGAGTGATTTTCTGGAACATCTCAAAGTCAAACATCATGCCCGAACCGATGAGGGCGGAGGAGAATCCCAGTGCCGTATGTGCCTTGCGGAAGAGGTGGTTGTTGATTTCTTCACTGGTGGCGTTTAATACGGCGATGTTGGTATTCAGGTTTTCCGTCATGCGGTGGGCTTGGATGGCATCGCATCCGGAGTAGTAGGCATTGTTGAAAAGCTCCAATGCGTTAGGAACAACTTTGTTGTCTGAATTGAATATGGTGATGGCATCGTACTCATGAGGAGAGTAACGCTCCATAACCTGCTGTATGGCATATATCTTTGTACAATGCTCTTTATCGGGCACGACGATATTGACCGGCATCTGGAGCAGTGTCACTAAATCTTCTTCGGGCAACTGCGTGGCGGCCACTGCAATGTCATATTTGTCCTTCGGATAGATTTGTGTATCGAGGAAATGATTGATGGACTCTATTACTTCTTTACCATTTCTCAATACAACGAAGAGGACCAGGAACCGGTGCTGTTTTTTGGCGAGCGGATAAGGATTCTTGTATTTTCGCAAAGAAGCCAATGCGTAAATAAACAAATACGCTACGGGGATGGCCAGTAACAAAAAAAGAACCGCGTCCGTCATTTGCAAGGCATTGTTGTTCTCATCCATCCACCACTCGGGATTGAATATGGAAAAAAAATCGTTCATATCTGTTTTTCTATTTAATTTTTTCTATTGTTTTTTTCGTTCTCAGTTTTTCTGTCAACAGCTGGTCTATATGTTCCCCATTAAGCAGGACAGATAAAAATAAAATGACCATGAAGCCCGTAGGAAATTGCATGAAGAAGGCATTCCCGTAAGCGCTTATCATCAGCCCGAAAATTCCGCAGGCAATGGCTGTGAGTACACCGCGCAGTTCTTCGTTCTTAATCCGGAACATGATAAGATAGCATCCCCTTAACAATGCGCTTATATATATGGTAAGGAAAAGTGTCAACCCTACAATGCCGGTTTCCATCCAAAGCTTTACATAAGACGAGTCATGCGGAGTCATGGTGGTGAGGCGCTCTCCGTATACTCTGGCTTCTACTCCTCCTAAGCCGAGCCCTTCGCCGAAAGGTTTGTATTTCAGATATTCAGCTAATTTCTTCCGGTTCTCCTGGCGGACAATATATGAAGGGTCATCAGTCGGCCTGAAGGCTGTACGCATGCGTCTGATTTGAGGATTGCCTTCTCCGATATAAGTATGGGCGAAGAAAAGATAAACACATAAACCGAATATGGCTGTGGCTCCCATTAGTTTGGCATTTTTACTTAGGAAGGTGAATAGAATGATGCCTCCTATCGGGACGAATAAAGCTCCACGTGTTCCGGAAATGAATAGAGCATAGATGGCACAGACTGTAACGGCAATGAAATATATCTTTATGGAGCGCTTTTTCATAAAGATTGCCGAAATTCCGAATAAAATAGCGGCAAAACCCATATTGGAACCAAAATTTCCGGCATCAGTGAAAAAAGAAAAATAGCGTGTAATGCCAGGCAGAAAGTGTGTTTTGTACATCTCTGTCTCAATCAGCATGTTCATTTCTATGTCATCAAAGCCGAAGTATTTCTGGTAGGCGGCTTTGGCAACAGCTGTTAAGGTAAATGCAGAGAGAAAAAATAGGATAATACGTAACCGTTTATAGGAAGTTATCGTCAGGACACCGATTAATGAAACGATGAAGGTGCTGTATATAATTCCGCGGGAGTAGATCCAGGCTTCTGTGACAGCTGTTGGATTCATTACTTCCGCTGCGGTATATAACGCCCATATACCACCTCCTAATGTAAGAATATTTTTTGTGTATTTCCATGAAACTTTTCCTTGATGGTAAGAATATACTAAAAATACTACAAACAATATGATAGTTGAAGTGTCATACCAGACACTTAATCCGGTTCCTAACGTATATCTATACCAAAGTATAAAGAAGTAATTGAATGTAAACAAAAAGCATAAGCCGATGAATGGGTTCTTAAATGCTTGTATCAGTATTATTAGAAAAAAAGGGGAAAAGCAAATGTATGCAATGATATCCCACGTACTGAATAGTACGCTATAGATAATTGCGCTTAATCCGATGATGAACACTAATAATGTGACCGCCAAGGGAGATATGCTATGTCCTTTGATATCCGTTTGCATTTATTTGACAGCTGCTGATTTTGACGTTAAACCTAATTGTGCCAATCGGCTGAAGAAGCTATGGACAGGAGTATGAGGCGGCAATTCTCCAGTGAAACTCTCAACCACTTCACGATCTGCATTGTTGAGATACATGAATAGGGGAGTGCCTTCCAGTTCTTCCTTCAACGGTTTCAACTGCGTGTCGTCGTCCTTGCCCCATAAGCGGGCGGCATTGGCTATCAGCAGATTGAAATCTGCTTTCTTCAATACCGGCATAGGCAATGTTGCGGTACTGACAGCGGGATATTCCACCAAGATGATGTCTGGTATCTCTTCTGCTTCGTTCAATACCCAGAAATCGGACAGTTCTTGCGCTTGTACATACGCTTTGGTTTGTGTGTCAAAATCGTGGTCGTATTGTACAAGGCGTACCTTCATGTCTTCAGTTTCCCAGTAATCAATGAAGTACTTGGCAAGGAATGATTTTCCTTCACGCTTCTCCATACTGAGCAGGTTGATGACGGTGGGACGGTCCGGACGCAGATAGTTGTTCATTTGCCGGCAACTATAGGCAGCGGCAAGCCGGTTGCAAGCCTTGAGGAATCCACGGAATTTCAAGTTGCTTACGCCGTTGAATGCTGCAATGACAGAGAGTCCGGTCAGACGTTTGCTACGGTCCGGGTCACGGAGAGTGCGGTCTAACAATTCAATCAGCAGGAAGTAGCCGCTTATGAATACCAAACTGCCGAAAAATGCGGCAAGGATGTAGATAAGCCTTTTTCTGCCGTTGTCTGTCAATGGATACTCGGGCGATGCTATAACTTGCAGGTTGGCGGTCGTCATCTTGATGTTCTGCAGACGGAGATGGGCTTCTGCAAGGCCATGTAATTGCTGGCGGTAATTATCTTCAGCAATACCTACGGCACGCTCTTTTCGTTTTATTTGAGTACCTACGGGTGAAAAATCCCGATATTGGTTGACGATGTCATGCTGGCGGTCAATCAAAACTTTCACTTCGGCTTTGGCCTTAGCCTCATTGACACATGCCGTCAGCCATTCTGTCACCATATCTTGAATGCCTACACCTTCTTTGGAGAAACCATATTCATTCAAATTGTCGGAGAGATGACTGATTTTCTCTTCTGCCTTTTGCAGAGCATCTTTTTCTCTTTGAAGTTTACTGCTGTTCTGCTGGCTCTGTTCTGTGGTGAATACTTCTTGTTCAAGAATACTTTGGTTTAGGGTGCTGACTTTATCCAACTCTTGCAGCAAGCCAGTGTTGGTACGTATAATCTTGGCACGTATATCCATCTTATTCTCTAACATCTGACGGAGCGCAATGGCACTTGCATAGTTTCGTTGAGCCTCTTCCATGCGGTCGTCGGTTGCATATTTGGTTATAGACAAAGACTTGGATTGTTCAGTGTAATTGATAACTTGCTTTTGGACACTGTAATCTGTTAAGTCATCTTCTTCGTCGGTAAGCTTGCTCTTGGCTATGCGTACTTGTTCCTCAAAATAGGCAATGGCACTGTTCGTTGCACTGAACCGGAGAAGCTCATAGGCTTTTAACAGTTCGTCTTCCAATATTTTGAGTGTGTTTTGTGTGATGCCGGGATCGGAAGAAGTATATATCAATTCTATTAAGTCGCTGGTTCCCAGTCGTTTGATAATAATAGTATTCAATGCATCGTAGCTATAAAAAGGATAGGGACGGTTGAAAATTGAATATACGAAATTACTGCTGTTCTCTTTCCGGTAATTCATCAGGTTATTTGTAGTTTTATCCAAAGAGGAACGGTCTACCAAAGCCAGCACTTCTTTAGGAAGGAGTTGGACAAGTTGTCTGTAGTGTTTGGCTTGAATGTACATGTTGTCTTTCCACTCATCACCGTATACGAGGTTGGTTGCAAGCAGACGTACCGAAACCTTTGCCAAAGTGTTTTTGGACTTACCTATATTGATGATATTGTCGAAGGTACTATTGATATTGATAAGCTGGCTTCCGTCCAGATTGGTACTGTTGGTTACACCTGCATATAGGCTGCTGTTTACCGTATAACTGTATGGTAAAAACTGTGTGAAATATATGACTAATGCTGTAACAAGGAGGCTTCCCCACAATAACCAATAACGGATGCGGTAAAAGAAGCTTGCCAAAAATTGTACTATATTCATAACTGGTATTTTACTTGTCTGTTATAACTTTAACATTAGTCAGCATCTCTAACAATACGATAGAATTGTGCAGGGCTACACGGCTCTGTTCATAGTTGGTCACAGCACTGGTACGGCGTGCACGTTCCAAAGAAAGCGATATGATATCAATGGCTCCTTGTATGAAATTATTTTCAGAAATTTTCATCTGTGCGTTATACAATGCAGCTGTTTCCGCTTTGGCCTTTATCGTAGCCAATTGTTCGGTAACTGCATTGTAGGCTTCCAGAACTTTCAGCTTTCGGTCTTCCATAACTCCTTCTTGCGTATATTGCAGTTGCTCTATCTGGTAGCGGTAGTCTTTCAGTTTCAGCGGACGGTTAAACAAATCCCCTAAACTTACCCCAACGCTGGCCCCGACATTGAAGTTGTGCTGGGCACTTGACATCGTTGTCTGGTATACAGAGGTGAACTCGTCACTGGAATTGCCTATAATATTGTAGCGTCCGTAAGAATAGTTACCGTTCAGTCTGAAGTAGTTCCACCAACTCCTTTTTTCCAGGCGATATTGGTTCCTCACTTGCTCCACTTGGGACTGTGCTCTTTTTACTGACGCATTCTCTGTCACTGCATCAAGAAAGACAGATAGAGGGGGCAATTCTAATTTCTCAATATCTATTGATGTCTTCGGACTGATTAATCCCAATGTGTTGACTTCTATTTTTTTATCCTCCATCTTGAGTTGCTCCAATATCTTGATGCGCTCCTCCCGTGTCAACTCCTGCTGCGCAGCCACAGACAAAGGCACCCCCAACAATCCTAAAAGGATTACACTGTAAATGATGGACTTGATATATCTTTTTATCATCTCTAAAGCCATATAATTCCTATTATCTTTTTTTATACATTCTCTTTTTGCACAAACGCTGTCAGCGTCTTGCACAGTATCTTCATGTCCAGCCAGAATGAAAATTCTTGGGCGTACTTAATGTCCAGTTGCTTTCGCTCTTCGGCCGACATCTTCCCGGCGCCGCCTCGTTTCTCCACTTGCCACAGTCCCGTCAGTCCGGCGGGAGCCATGAAACGCTCGATATACGCGTCGCTGGTCAGCAGCTCGGCCTCGTAGAGGGGGAGCGGGCGGTTGCCCACGATGCTCATGTCCCCTTTGAGGACGTTGAACAGCTGCGGCAGTTCGTCAATGCTGTACTTGCGGATGAAACGGCCCACGCGGGTGACGCGGGGATCGTTCTCTATCTTGACAAACGTATTCTGTTTTTCTTGGGCCTTCTTTTTAAGGAAATCTTCTTCGGAGATGACGAAATCGTCCGAAATCAGCAGGGTAGCCTCCTCTTCGGAAGTGCCGGTCAGGTCGTCGAAGCGGATATCGGGCTGCTCGTCCGTAAGCTCTTCCTCTATCTTATATTGGTTGAGGGCGTTCAGCTCTTTCAGGCGCTTGTCGGCATTGGTGTACATGGAGCGGAACTTCAGGAAGTTGAATATCTGGTAGTTGCTGCCTACACGCTGGGACTTGTAAATCACTTTTCCCTTGCTTTCCACGCGGATGGCTATGGCTGTCGCGATGAGTATGGGAGACAGCACAATCAGTACGGCAACGGCAAAGAGGATGTCGAATATGCGCTTCCACACAGGCAGGTGGAAGGTGTTGAATATCTTACGGTGTGACTGGCTGAATTCCTGCAGTTTGTGCTCCTTGCGCAACCGGAGGAATTTTACCATTTGCAGGAGGCTCTCTTCGCTGGCCATAGGGGAAAGGGTGTTGTTGACACCTGCCTGCAGATAGAGCTTGCGGTGTTCCTTCTGCAGGCCTTCGGTGATGAGGATGATGTAGACACGGGGGAAGCGCTTGTGCAGGAAAGTGATGTTCTGGCTGTCCTTTTGAGGGGTGCTTTCTTCGTAAAGAATGGATGTGTTGTACCGTTCGCGGATACCGTCGATGACTTTCGCCGCTTTGTTGCAGGATGAAACAGCCATGAACATGCCTCCCGCAATTTTGCTCAAGTGGTCGATGGTGACGCGGTTGCTACCTATGTAGATATAATATAACATATCCATTGATTTTGTTGTTTAGAGAAATTTCTTGATACGGGCCTTCAGCTCCATAGGATTGAAAGGTTTCAGTATGAAATCCTCGGCTCCGGCTTCGAGCAGGTTGATGCGCTCGGTGGTACTTTCTTCACTGGAAAGCATCACAACCGGAATGTCCTTGAAAAGTGAATTGCCTTTCAGATATGCCAGGAATTCACTGCCGGTCATCTTGGGCATGCGTATGTCCGAAATGATGAGAGCGGGTTCGTTCCCCTCATTCAGCCATTCTATGGCCCTGACGGGATCTTCGAAATAAACCAGCTCATTCTCTTTCCCTAAATAGACCGAGAGTACCTTGCCTATGGCAGGTTTGTCATCTACAAATAATATTTGTTTCATTGTTTATGATAATTGTTTGCTATATTTATCTATATACATTTTCTTCTACCGGGTGTTCGTACCATTCCGTATACTGGGTTCTGTCTTGGGCCCAATAGATGAATTCCGGATATGCGCTTGCTTCGGGGATGTCAGTACGTGAAACATTGATGGTTTCCTTGGGATAGCGGAAGCCATACGGCACGCAGATTGCCCACGTGTTGTTGCCTGCTAAGTCAAGATTCTCTTGCTGTATGGTTCCGGCGGCAGTGGCGCCATATCCCCAAAATTCGTAAAGATGAACTTCCATGCGTTGTTCCATGCTTTTATATTGATAACAGATGAAGAAGTCCAGATTGTCTTTTGAGAATAGGGGCTCTGTCCGAGTTTGGTCTGTCAGTTCAATAATGACTTCATAAGTATACTCTTTGGCGGTTACTCCAATGCCGGTGTTTACCATCTCACCCGGTTCGACTCCAAATACATTGTGTACTTCGCCTGCGATGGGGATTACGACACTCGGATCGGAATCTTCCATATAAGTAACGTTATTGTACCTGAATTTGTTGTACGAGCTGTTGAATGACTCCTGGAAACGCGAATCGTCGCCTCCGGTCTTGACTTCCCGGATATCGGATTTATTGATTCCGGTAATCCGGAGCCCTACGCCCAACGGCTTGCTTGCTCCTGCTGCAGCAAGGGTCACGTCGAGCTGTATGCGCTTGATGTGGTTCGTATTTTTCTCGCGGTGATAGTAGGTCTCCACGTCCAAGACCACATCGTTGAAGTCGTAGTCGCCTACCAACGGGAAGTTGTCTTCGAATACGTACGTATAGGAGACCGGGTCTGTAGGGGTTTCTGAGCCGGACTCGTCCGGGGTGTTGCCTTCGCCCGTACAGTCTCCGGCAGGAATGGTGATGGGGGATTCTCCCCATTTGGATATGGTTCCTTCGGTGTTCTTGATGGCATCAAGGAATTTGGCTTCCCACCAGATATCCTCGGTGATATCATCGTCAATTTCTTTCACTTCATAATGAATGTTTCCCTGGCTGGAGAAATTCCTTATATCTTCAATTTTATTGATTTTTACCAGTGCATATTCATTGTTTGGGCCCATAAATTGTGCTTGTGACAATTCTGCTTCATCAAGTACGGTTATCATGGAGTTGTCACCCATCGTGATTTGGGTATTGTAATTGTTGCTATGGTCCCCGAAATCCTCTATCTCTGCAGAAGAGGTGTCTCCCATGTTCAGTGTGCCTACAAATTCTTCCGCATATAGATAGCATCCGTTGTCTATAGTGATGTTGCTGTCGGTTTTCCCGATATAGCTTTGCCCTGGTTGATGAATTTGCATCCGCTGTCGAAATTCATTTCATCGACACGTACGGTACCGCAATTATAGAATGCTCCTCCCTGGCTGACATGGAAATCATCTATTTCCATAGTGCCGGCATTGTAGTTGTAGCTGCCTCCGGATGCATTGGTCAATTCGATGTCGTTCCCTTTGATGGTTCCACCCGCGTAGACGATAAACCGGCTGGATTGCACTAAAGTGAAGGTGTGCTCGTCCGGTATCACGATTTCCCCTCCGTCAATCACATAGAATTCGAAGCCTCGTTCAACGGTCATGTTGTTTCCATTGGGTTCCCAGCTGCCTTCAATGATGATGATGGCCGGATTGTCACTTCCCATGCCGTCCTTGCTGATTTTATTCCTATATATATTGTCTTTGGAGATTTTGTAGGCTTTTCCGTTTTGAAAATCGGTATTCGGCCTTATTTCTTCGGCACTTGATAGCATTGCGGTGATTTCTGCCTCAGACTTTTCCGGTGAATAGGTCTCGATGCTGACACTGCGTGTCCATGTGGCACGTGTAGTTGTGGGGGAACTGCCGAAAGCGGCATGGAGCTGACCGTTTTGGATGGATACGTATTTTACTATGTTGCGGCTGTGTGCATCGGTGCGGCACACAAAAGCGCTCGTCAGCACAGAAGGGCAGTCCATGACGGTAGTAAATACTGTTGTATTATTGGCGGTGCCTTCTGCCAGCAGTTTGGCAGATGACCGGCTGATTAAGGGGTTCTTGTCGTAAATACGTATGGTATAGTCGATGCCGGTATCTTCGGATACAGAAACATTGACCCGGACCTGCTGAGTCATTTTCCAATCCATAGTCGGATCTATGTTCTTGACCGGAAACCTGTCTTGATAGGCTGCTTTCACTTTTTCGGGGTTAAAAACATCGTCTTTACAACCCTGCAGCAGCATGCCTACTGTAAGAATAACAAGCGGCAGAAAGCGTTTGTATTGGATATTTTCTCCCATATTTTACATTTGTTTTGCTTGATTGTAAGCAAAAGTACGTTTATTTAAACTAATAAGCTTTATTAATGGGGGATAAAAGCGTGTTGGTTAACGCTTTTTAACGATTTTGCATGGATAGATAATGCAAGTTTGTCTTGAAAATTATCAATATTACTAAATGCCCTCTGTATTGTCGCTTTACTGAATCTTGGTGATTTCTCCTGCCAGGTCGGAATTCATGCGGTGGCGGATTTCGGCTTGGTCCAGTCCATGCCCCAGGAGGAACATGAGTTTGGTGACGGCACATTCGGGGGTACTGTCATAGCCGCTGATGACACCTGCCTGGAGAAGTTGCAGACCGGTTTCGTAACGTCCCATCTCGACGGCGCCACTTTGGCATTGGGTGATGTTGACGATGACAATGCCACGTTCGCTGGCTTCTTTCAGCTGGCGGATGAACCATTCTTTCTGGGGGGCATTGCCGGAACCGAAAGTCTTGAGGACCACGGCTTTCAGGCCGGGAACATGAAGCACGGAGTTGATGATGCTTTCCTGGATGCCGGGAAAGAGGGTGAGCACTACGACATTGGTGTCGAAAAGGTAGTGCGGCTTCATGGGGCGTGACGGGTCGGGACGGTGGATGAGGTGCTCGTTATAACGGATATGGATGCCTGCCTTTGCCAGTGCGGGATAGTTGAAGGAGCGGAAAGCATTGAAATTCTCGGCATTGATTTTGGTGGTACGGTTGCCCCGCATCAGCTCGTTCTCGAAGAAGATGCACACTTCGGGGACGATAGGAGTACCGTCCGGATGCTTGGCGGCGGCTATTTCAATGGCGGTGATGAGGTTCTCTTTCCCGTCGGTGCGCAGGGTGCCGATGGGAAGCTGGGAACCGGTGAGGATGACCGGCTTGGAAAGGTTCTCGAGCATGAAACTGAGGGCGGAGGCTGTATAGGCCATCGTATCGGTACCGTGCAGGATGACGAAGCCGTCGAAATTGTCGTAGTTGTAGTTGATGATTTTTACAATCTTTGCCCAGAGGGAAGGCTCCATGTCGGAAGAGTCGATCGGTGGGTCGAACTGATAGGAAGAGATGCGGTAGTTGAAGCGCTTCAGTTCGGGAACATGCTGTAGCAGTTGGTCGAAGTTGAAGTTCTCAAGCGCACCGGTCTCGGGATTTTCTATCATTCCGATAGTTCCGCCAGTGTAAATCAATAGTACGGAAGGGCAATCGACTTTCATGATATTCGTATTAGAGCTTTTTTCGGGTACAAAGATAGTGAAATATGAGATGGGGAGAAAATAAAAGAGACAAGTCTTTGCAGATTTTGTCTCTTTTATTATTTCATTGCGAAAAATATATTGTATGAAATTTGAATAAGCTCACTGTTTCAAATCTTCCTTCAACTGCCTGATAGCCTTTTCCGCATCTCCTTCCTTCTCGTTGAGCAGCGTGACGAAGCGGCTGCCGATAATGGCACCGGATGAGTGGGCGCAAGCGGCATCGAATGTCTGTTTGTTGCTGATGCCGAAGCCTACCATGCGTGGATTGCGCAGGTTCATATCCTCTATCTTCTTGAAGTAGGCTTGCTTCCGGGTGTCGAAGTCTTTTTGGGCACCGGTGGTAGCGGCACTGGACACCAGATAGATGAAACCGTCGGTGTGGGCGTCTATTTCGCGGACGCGGGCTTCGCTGGTTTCGGGGGTGATGAGCATGATGACACGGATGTCATACTTCGAGGCGATGGCTTTGTAACTTTCTTCGTAATCGCGGAAAGGGAGGTCGGGAATGATGACGCCATCGATGCCGCATTCCACGCACTTCTGGCAGAAGGCTTCGAAGCCGAACTGATGATGGGATTGAGGTATCCCATAAGGACAAGCGGGATGCGGACATCGCGACGGATGTCGCGCAATTGTTCGAAAAGCAGACGGAGGGACATGCCGTTATGCAGGGCGCGGGTGGCGGCATTCTGGATGACAATGCCGTCGGCCATGGGGTCACTGAACGGAATTCCGATTTCAATCATGCTGACTCCGTTTCTTTCGAGGGCACGGATAACGTCGGCAGTACCGTCGAGGTTGGGACAGCCTGCACAAAAGTAAATGGACAGCAGATTCTTGGGGCTGTCCTGGAAAAGTTGGTTAATGCGGTTCAACATACTATTTTTATTTACTATTTTACAATTTACTATTTACTATTTGGCTGCGCAATAACGCTGCATGGTACTATTTACTATTTGACAATTTACTATTTACTATTTATTATTTACCATGTACAATGTACAATTTGCCATGCGGCGTATATTGCGCAGCCAAATAGTAAATCGTAAATCGTCAAATCGTAAATCGTCAAATCGTACCTCCCTTGAGTTCTTTCAGGAAGTTTGCGATGCGTTCCACATCCTTTATTCCCGGTGCCGTTTCGAAGCGGCTGTTGATGTCGATACCTGCGAAATAGGGATGGCGGAACTCCCGGAGGGCTTTTACGCTGTAGGGGTTGATGCCACCGCTGAGCAGGAACGGGGTGGGACCGTTGTAGCGGTGCAGGAGGTTCCAGTCGAACTGGTTGCCGGAACCGCCGTACTGCGGGGTCTTGGTGTCGAAGAGGTAATAGTCGCACAGACCATTGTAGGCAGATACGGAAAGCAGGTCCTTGGGCAGCAAGATGGAGAAAGCTTGATGAGGTGCAGGCCTGCATTGCGCAGGGAACGGCAGTACTCGGGAGCCTCATTGCCATGCAGCTGGATGTAGTCCAGGCTGAAACGGTCGGCATACATCAGGATGTTTTCCTTACTTTCGTTGACAAAGACACCGACACGCTTGGCGCAGGCTGGCAGATACCCGGGCATTTGGCACAGACAACGGGGAGATTTGGGGTAGAAGATAAAACCAATCATATCTACACCTTGCAGTTCTACATTGCGGATGTTTTCTGCTTCGGTCATTCCGCATACTTTGATGAGAGGAGACATTTTATTTACGATTTACAATTTACTATTTACAATTTGGCTGCGCGATGTAACGCTGTATGAGAGACTTTTGTATTTACAATTATCAACTTTCAACTTTTAATTATCAATTAAGAGACTGTCTTGGATGAACTCTTTCAGGGTTTCGCCCGGATTGGCTGTTTTCATGAAGGTTTCGCCGATGAGGAAACCGCGGAAGCCGGCGGCACGCAGGCGGCAGATGGTTTCGGGGTCGGAGATGCCGCTTTCGGAGACAAGGAGCGGGGATGCCGGTCCGTGGGTGGCTTCGCGCAGTTGCCGGGCTATCCGGAAGGAGTTTTCCACATCGGTGACGAAAGAGCCGAGGTTGCGGTTGTTGACACCCACCATGTCGACCTCCTTATTTATATAGGAGAGTTCCGAAGGGCTGTGGATTTCGAGCAATACCTCCAGCCCGAGTTCGTGGGCTTGGGCGGTGAGGGTGCTGCACTGCTCCGGACTGAGGCAGGAGGCAATGAGCAATACGGCATCGGCACCTACAATGCAGGCTTGCAGAAGCTGGTACTCGTCGATGATGAAGTCTTTGCGCAGGATGGGGATGCGGACGAGCGGACGGGCCGTGCGGATGTCGCGCAGCGTACCGCCGAAGAACCTCTCATCCGTCAGGATGGAGAGGGCGGCGGCGCCGGCGGCTTCGTAGGAGGCGGGTATTTCCTCTGCTTGGGCAGCCTCGTTTATCCAGCCTTTAGAGGGTGAACGGCGTTTGAACTCGGAGATGATTCCTGTAGAAGAAGCGGCAAGGGCCTGCTTCATGCTGCGGTGGTGGGCCGCATTCTCCCGGATGATGACTCCGGCCTGCTCCTGCAACTGTTCCGGAGAGACGGTCTGCTTTTGCAGTTCAATCTCTGTTTGCTTATGGGCGATGATTTCGGACAGTATATCTTTCATTGCTTCATTTATTAATCTCGATAAATTTTTTCAGTGTCGCCAGCGCCCGTCCGCTATCCAGTGATTCGCGTGCGATGGCGATGCACTCTTCAATCTCTTTCTGCGGCTCCATCACCTGGATGGCAAAGGCGGCGTTGACAATGACGCATTGCGTTTGTGCAGGTGTGGCATGCCCCGTAAGGATATTGTCGAAGATGCGGGCGGCATCTTCCTTGCATACGCCGCCGAAGAGTTCTTCGGGACGGGCATCCTTGAAGCCGAGAGCCTGCGGACGGTAGATGCGCTCGTAGTTGCGGGTCATCACCTTGAACTCGTCCGTCAGGGAGATTTCGTCGTAGCTGTCGAGGCTGTTGACCACGGCAAAGTCAATGCCGAGCTTATAGAATACGTTGGTGTATAGGCGCATCTGCGAGAGGTCTGCCACACCGAGCAGCTGATATGCCGGGCAGCATGGATTCACCAACGGGCCGAGCAGATTGAACAAGGTGCGCACTCCCAACGTCTTGCGTACGGGACCGACAAACTTCATCGCCGGATTGAAAAGCTGGGCATGAAGGTAGGCGATGTTGCACTCCTCCATGCTGCGTTTCAGCGTGTCGGGGTTGTTGGTGAAGCGTACGCCGTGCTGCTCGATGACATTGCTGGCTCCGCTCACGGAAGTGGCTCCGTAGTTGCCGTGCTTGGCAACCTTGTAGCCGGCTCCCGCCACCACGAAGCAAGCACAGGTGGAGATGTTGAAGGTGTTCTTTCCGTCGCCGCCCGTACCTACAATGTCGATGGGGCGATAGGGGGCGAAGTCGATGGGAAGGCGTGTCTCCATCAGCTTCGCGGAAACCGATAAGCTCGTCCACAGTGATGCTCCGCATCTGGAAGGCAGTGAGCAAGGCTGCTATCTGCGCCTCAGGATACATTTCCTTGGTGATGTTGAGGAGGATTTGTTTGGTTTCCTCCGACGTGAGCTCTTCGTGATTGAAGAGACGGGTGAGTATTGCTTTCATCTTTTTATTTACGATTTGACGATTTACGATTTGACGATTGAATTTACTCTTTTTCTGAAGTGCCTCATTTGAAAAGCCAGTTTTTTACGATTGTTTTTCCGTCGGGTGTCAGTACCGATTCAGGATGGAACTGGATGCCGTGTATGTCATATTCCCGATGTTTCAGCGCCATGATTTGTCCTCGGGGCTGATGGCGGTAATGGCCAGCGCTTCGGGAAAGTCCTCCGTATCGACCACCCAGGAGTGGTATCGTCCGATGGGAATCCTATTGGGTAAACCGCAGAAGATATAGTCTTCTTCGAGAGAAATACCTTCATAATCCTTTCCCCCCAATCCTTCATCACTAATCCCTAATCCTTCCTCCCTCGTCCCTAATCCCTCACTCCTAATCCTTATCTCCGTCTGTACCCCATGGAATACCTCTTCCAGATTGACCAGCTTTCCGCCGAACACTTGTCCGATGGCTTGTTCGCCCAGACAGACACCGAGTATGGGTTTCCGTCCGGCATAGGTGCGGATGACATCCAGCAGCAGTCCGGCTTCCTCGGGGACACCGGGGCCGGGTGAGAGGATGATTTTATCGTATGGCTCCAGTTCTTCGAGCCGGAATTTATCGTTGCGCAGCACATCCGTTTCTGCGCCAAGCTCTTTCACCAGATGGGCAAGGTTGTAGGTGAAGGAGTCGTAATTGTCTATGATAACTGTTTTCATCTTTTGTATTTACAATCTATTTTATTTACTATTTGACGATTTACGATGTACGATTGAAGTTACTTTATTTACGATGTACGATTTGGCTGCGCAATGTACGCCGCATGGCAAATCGTACATCGTAAATCGTCAAATCGTACATAAACTCACATTTTTTCTGCCATCTCAATCGCCTTTTTCAGTGCGCCGAGCTTGTTGTTCACCTCTTGCAGTTCGTACTCGTCGTTGCTCTTGGCCACGATGCCGCCGCCTGCCTGGAACCAGAGGACACCGTTGCGGCTGACAAAAGTACGAATCGTAATCGCCTGGTTCAGCGAGCCGTTCAGTCCGATGAAACCGATGCAGCCTCCGTAGGCTCCACGGTTGTGCGGTTCCAGCTGGCTGATGAGTTGCATGGCGCGTACCTTGGGGGCGCCGCTCAGGGTACCGGCAGGGAAGGTGTCGATGAAGGCCTTGACGGGGTCGGCCTCTTCGCGGAGCGTTCCGCTGACACGGCTGACGAGGTGGATGACATGGCTGTAATACTGCATCTCCTTATAGAAGTCCACCTTTACATCGTGGCAGTTGCGGGAGAGGTCGTTGCGGGCAAGGTCCACCAGCATCACGTGTTCGGCGTTCTCTTTGGGGTCGTCGTGCAGGTACCGGGCATTGAGGGCGTCCTGCTCTGCATCGCCGGTGCGCTTCGTGGTTCCGGCAATGGGGTCGATATAGGCATGGCGGCCTTCGATGCGGCAATGGGTTTCGGGAGACGAGCCGAAAATGCGGAAGCCCCCGAAGTCGAAATAGAACAGATAGGGAGAAGGGTTGATGCTGCGCAGGGCACGGTAGAGCTTGAAGTCATCGCCCGTGAAACGCTGCTCGAACCGGCGGGAGAGGACTATCTGGAAAACGTCGCCGCGCAGACAGTGGGCGATGCCGCGGCGGATATTCGCCTTGTGCTCCTCGTCCGTAAGTGGGGAGGTGGTGGGGCCGACGGCGCGGAAATCATAGGCGGTGTAGTTGCGGTTATGGATGGCCTTCTGCACCTGGTCCAGTTCGCTGGTCTCGCCGGGCGCCAGCATCTCGAGGAGCAGCATCTCATTCTTGAAGTCGTTGAAGACGATGAGGTACTTATATAATATGTACAGCATGTCCGGCGCATCGTTGGTAGCTTCGCGGCTGTCCTTCACGGGGATATTCTCGAAGTAGCGGACAGCATTGAAGGAGGTGTATCCGTAGAGTCCGCAGTAATTGCTGTATTCGCCCTCCACGCGGAAGCGGCAGAGGAAATCGTTCAGTGCGTTTTCCACCCGGTATTTTTCGGTTATGGGATGCTCTTCGCGGCTGTCGTCCGGCAGGCGGAAGATAACCGTGCCGTGGTCTATGCTGACACTTGCCAGCGGACACAGAGCGATGAACGAGCGGTTGTTCTCACTGCCATGATAGTCGGAACTCTCCATAAGTGCGCTCTGCGGAAAGATGTCACGCACCTTCAGATACGTGCTCACCGGCGTATGCAAGTCGCCGAGCATGGTGCGGCTGATTGTTTTATAATCATATTGTTTCATTGTATCTTGTATTTTATTTCATTGCATCTCGTATTTTCAAATAGCTCATCACTTATAACTTATAACTCATCACTCAAATACGTCTCTATATCCTTATCCCCCCGTCCCGACACCGTCAGCACCACCACGTCCGTCGGCTTGAACTTCATCTTCTCCAGCGCACCCAGTGCGTGGGCGCTTTCCAATGCGGGGATGATGCCCTCGAGCCGGGTCAGTTCGTAGGCGGCACGGATGGCTTCGTCGTCGTTGACGGCGAGGACGATGGCACGCTTCTGCTTGGCAAGGTTGGCGTGCATGGGGCCGATGCCGGATAGTCCAGTCCGGCAGAGATGGAATAGGGCTCTTCTATCTGTCCGTCCTCGTTCTGGATGACGTAGGTGCGCGAGCCGTGGATGATGCCCATCTTGCCGAGGGCGATGGTGGCGGCTGTCATTCCCGTTTCAATGCCTTTTCCGCCGGCTTCGGCGAGGACGATTTGCACGTGCGGGTCGTTGACGTAGTGATAGATGGTGCCGGCTGCATTGCTTCCTCCACCTACGCAGGCGATGAGGTAGTCGGGGCATTCGCGTCCCTCGTGTTCAAGGAGCTGCTTCCTTATTTCTTCGCTGATGACGGACTGCAGGCGTGCCACCATGTCGGGGTACGGATGCGGGCCGACGGTGGAACCTATCACGTAGTAGGTGTCCGAGGGATGACAGCACCAGTCGCGGATGGCTTCGTTGGTGGCGTCCTTCAACGTCATATTGCCACTGGTGACGGGAACGACGGTGGCGCCGAGCATCTTCATCTTCTCCACATTGACGCGCTGGCGCTCTACGTCGGTCTTACCCATGTAGACGATGCATTCCATATTCATCAGTGCGCAGACGGTGGCTGTGGCCACACCGTGCTGTCCGGCTCCGGTTTCGGCGATGATGCGGCGCTTGCCCATGCGGCGTGCCAGCAATACCTGCCCGATGCTGTTGTTGATTTTGTGGGCACCGGTGTGGTTCAGGTCTTCACGCTTGAGGTAAATCCGGCAACCGTACTTCTCGGACAAGCGGTGTGCCAGGTAGAGTGGGGAAGGGCGTCCCACGTAGTCGCGCAGCAACTGGTCGTATTCACGCTTGAAGTCCTCACTTTGCAGCACCTTGAGGTAGGTGTTCTGCAACTCTTCTACACATTTGTGGAGGATTTCGGGAACGTATGCCCCGCCGAACTCTCCGTAATAACCTTCTTTGTCAACTAAGAAATTCATCATGTTATTTACTATTTGACGATTTACTATTTACTATTTCAGAAATCAAAACGCATTATTGCTTAAACGAAAAGAGCCCCGTCGCTTGGTGCGACAGGGCTCTTTTTGTTTTTTACTATATATTACATATATACATACGAGCGCTGCTCCCTTACGACTGTCGGAGTTGTAACGGGTGCCACCACCAATATGTATTTACTAACATTGTTTTCATTGACTTTTTTTGTTTTATTAGGGGCAAAGACAGTGCAAACCGAATGTATAATAAAATGAACTTGTTCATTTTTTATGCTGAGGTGCAGCCTGTCTTCGTTTTCGCGACAAATATAAGCACTTTGTTTTAACTGCCAAAATAAATATGACTTTTTTTCCGGATTAAAACATTTTTCTTGAAATATTGTTCTTATAGGTGTAGTAAAAACGAATATTCATTCAAAAAAAGAAAGGAACAAACTATGAATAGAAAACATTTAGTTGCCATAGGCGTGGTTATTGCTGTACTGTTGTTATTATACTGGCTCTTTGTGGCCGAAGATATGAATGCCTGGCTGAATGTAAACTGATTTTTCGGGATTTTCGTGTGGAGTTATTCGGATAAAGATGTATCTTCGCAAAAAAACATAGACTCATGAAAGGATTAAGTTATTCATTTTTGCGTGCTATATGTGCGCTGGTTATCGGTTTGGTGCTGGTGATGTTTCCCGACCAGGCCGGTGATTACTTTGTGATTACGATAGGTGTCATTTTCCTGGTGCCTTCGCTTGTCAGCATCATAGGCTACTTTGCACAGAGCACGGAGATGCGCAGCCGTTTCCCTGTCGAGGGGGTGGGCAGCCTGCTGTTTGGCTTGTGGCTGATTATCATGCCCGGTTTCTTTGCCGATTTGCTGACATTTGTATTGGGATTTATCCTGGTGATGGGAGGAGTGCAACAGATTGCCTCGCTTTCCGCTGCCCGTCGCTGGATGCCGGTACCGGGAGGTTTTTATGTGGTTCCGGTATTGATTCTGCTTGCCGGCCTGGTTGCGCTGTTCAATCCTACGGGAGTACGCTCCACGGCATTTATCATTATCGGCATCAGCAGTCTGGTCTATGCGGCTTCGGAACTGCTGAACTGGTTCAAGTTTACGCGTCGCCGCCCGAAGACACCGGATGCTTCAGTAAAGGCAGTGGACGATATTGAGGATGCACAAATTATAGAATAAAAAAACAGACCATCTGTTCTACCTCAACAGATGGTCTGTCAGGAGTAAACGGATGGTCTGTTCATGCCACACGGACCATCCGTTTTTATTGTTTCAACCATTCATTTATCAGCTCCATCACTTGCTTCTTTTCCTCTTCGGGCAGTGTGCCGATGCGTGCCCGATGGCTTCCGCTGGGCTCTACGAATACATGGATGTTCTTCTTCCCTTTCAGCCAGGTCACTCCGGCAGCCGTCCACGGGTCGTTCTGTCCGTAGATGAATATCATTTTCGGGTCATTCTCTTTCAGGAACTTCGTGATTTTCTTGCTTAGGGTCTTGTCGAAGGGCATGTCTTTCAGCTCTTCGGGAAGCATCAGGCGATGCAGGTAACCCTTGCTCGATTGGATGGAAAGATACTTCTTGAAAGGTTTCGTATCGTAGCCATAATAGCCCAGCTCGCGGGCGGCCTGCACGAAGAATGAGGCTGTGGGACTGTCGGCAATGAAGTAGTCGGGATTACTGATGTCGAGCAGATGGGCAAATATCTCATCGTCCGAGGCCGTGGTGGCAGGGATGCTGCTGACGGGAGTTCCCCACTGCCAAAGGGCAAAAGAATACTCCAGCACGCAATAGTCGTATATCTCTTCAACGGGTGCACGGAACTTGAGTCCTTTTTCATCGCAATATTTCTTAAAGCGGGGGAGCAGTGCGGCTTTCCGTTTCAACACTTCCAACTGGAAGTCCTCAATCCGTTTGCGGTCCTCCGGAGTAGACACTTTCCTGAGGAAAGGCTCGTGGCGTCCGTCTTCCGCCCCGTAGCAGAGCGGAGCTACATAAGGCACGGAAATATCCACGTCGTCCGGATAGAACGTGCGGTAGAGCAGGGTAGTCTGTCCGCCCTTGCTGATGCCGGTCGCAATCCATTTGCCGGGATAGATGCTTTTAAAGGCGTTGCGGACGGCGTGCAGGTCGTCTGCAGAATTCTCGGCGGTGAGGTATTGCCAGTCTTTAGGCTCAGGGGTGGATTCCAGGAAATAACGGTATTCCACAAAAATCATGTTGGCATCGAGCAACTCGGAAAGTTCCTCGCGATACTTGGGATTGAGGGCATAGGCGGCTCCATAGCCTCGGTTACAATCACCGTGGGACGGTCGAAGCCGACGTGGGAGACAATCACACGCTGGCGGAAACTGCCCTTTTCGGGATGACGGTGGTCCAACGGCTGGGTGAAATAGGTTACATACTTCTCGGAGAACCGGGTGGACTCCAACGGACGGGTTTCCGTAATGGCGGAAATCCGACCCAGTTTTTGCTGCAGATCGGTTTGTGCCGGGGCAGCAGCCGAAACGAACAGCAAGGCAAACAGCAGGAACGCTGCATAGCAGTTACGTAAATTCTTCATGATGACAGGATTGTTTTATCTGACGGGCAAAGATAGGTTATTTCCCGCTTACCGCCAACAGTTGGCATGGACGAAAAAAGAGAGAGAACTGCCTCGCGGCACCTCTCCCCCCTGCAAACTTAAAACAACCAACAAAAGAATGAGATAGGGATTAAGGATTCATCCTTCATCCTTCATTTTTCATCTTATAAACAGTAACTCGCGATATTTGGGCAACGTCCACATCTGATTGTCGACGATGAGTTCCAGCTTGTCGATGTGGTAACGGATTTCCTCCATCATCGGTACGATGTTGTCGTGGTAGGCGATGGCTTTTTCACGTTCACTCTCAATTTTGTTGGCCACTTTGCGCGCCTCGATCATGGCATCCACATGCTCCTTGATGAAGGCGGTACGGTCGGCAATCTCTTCGATGAGTTCCAGATTCTTGGCAGACAGTTTTGCAGCCTTCTCTGCGGGGAACAGGTCTTTCATCTTGTAGACGTTGTCAATCAAATCCGACTGATACTGTGTAGCTACGGGGATAATGTGGTTCATGGCCAAATCTCCGAGCACACGGGCTTCAATCTGTATTTTCTTGGTATACATTTCCCATTTCACCTCGTTGCGGGCTTCCAGTTCCTTCTTCGTCATAACACCGATGGACTCGAACATCCGGATGCTCTCCGGTTTCAGGTAGTTGTCGAAAATGACGGGAACACTTGTCTCGCAGTCCAGACCGCGGCGGGCTGCTTCGGCTTTCCATTCATCGCTGTAACCGTTGCCGTCAAAGTGGATGGGTTTGCAGACTTTGATGTACCGGCGGATGACTTCGAGGATGGCGGAGATTTTCGGCTCACCCTTTTCAATCAGTTCGTCCACATCTTTCTTGAATTCCACTAACTGCTCGGCAAGGGCGGAGTTCAGCGCAATCATGGCACTGGCGCAGTTGGCTTCGGAACCCACGGCGCGGAACTCGAAGCGGTTGCCGGTGAAGGCGAACGGCTGGTGCGGTTGCGGTCGGTATTGTCTATCATCAGTTCCGGAATCTGCGGGATGTCCAGTTTCATGCCTTGCTTGCCGCTGAGGCTGACGAGATCGTCCTTGGTGCTCTCTTCGATGTGTTCCAGCACCTGGCTCAACTGCTTGCCCAGGAAGGAAGAGATGATGGCCGGAGGCGCTTCGTTGGCACCCAGCCGGTGGGCGTTCGTTGCACTGGAGATGGAGGCTTTCAGCAATCCGTTGTGACGGTATACGGCCATCAGCGTATTCACTACGAAGGTGATGAAACGCAGGTTCTCTTCGGGTAGTTTGCCGGGTGCGTGGAGCAGGATACCGGTGTCCGTACCCAGCGACCAGTTATTATGCTTGCCGCTACCGTTGACACCCTTGAAGGGCTTTTCGTGCAGCAGTACGCGGAAACCGTGGTTACGTGCCACTTTACGCATCAAGGCCATGATGAGCATGTTGTGGTCTACCGCCAGGTTGCATTCCTCGAAGACGGGAGCCAGCTCGAACTGGTTGGGAGCCACTTCGTTGTGACGGGTCTTGACGGGGATGCCGAGTTTCAGCGCTTCGATTTCCAGTTCCTTCATGAAAGCGGCCACACGGCTGGGGATGGCCCCGAAGTAATGGTCTTCCAACTGCTGGTTCTTGGCGCTGTCATGGCCCATCAGCGTGCGTCCGGTCATCAGCAGGTCGGGGCGTGCGGCGTACAACCCTTCGTCAACCAGAAAATATTCCTGCTCCCAGCCCAGATAGGCAACCACTTTCTTTACTTCCGGATTGAAATAGTGGCATACGTCGACGGCAGCCTTGTCTACGGCACGCAGGGCTTTCAGCAACGGTGCCTTGTAGTCCAGAGACTCACCGGTATAGGCGATGAAAATAGTCGGGATGCAGAGCGTGTCGTCTACGATGAATGCCGGGGAGGAGGGGTCCCATGCCGAGTAGCCACGTGCCTCGAACGTATTGCGGATACCGCCGTTCGGGAAACTGGATGCGTCCGGTTCCTGCTGCACGAGCAGTTTGCCGGTGAATTCCTCCATCACGCCGCCTTTGCCGTCGTGTTCCACAAAAGCATCGTGCTTTTCGGCAGTACCTTCGGTCAGCGGATGAAACCAGTGCGTATAGTGGGTCGCCCCCATTTCAACCGCCCATTTCTTCATACCTGCGGCAACCTCATCGGCTATGCTGCGGTCCAGCGGAGCTCCGTTGTCAATCACATCCGTCAGTTTGGCATACACCTTGCTCGGCAGATAGCGGAACATCTTCTCCTTGTTGAATACATACTTGGCAAAATACTCTGACGGACGTTCCGCCGGGACTGCCACTGCAACGGGTTTCTTCTTGAACGCCGTCTCTACTACTCTGAATCTCAATTTTGACATAATACCTTAGAGTTGTAATTGTTGGTTTAATAAAATATAAAATCATTATGCACCGTAGGCAGACTCGCCGTGTTCGTAAATGTCGAGTCCTTCTTCCTCCACACGTTTGGAAACGCGGAGGCCGTGGATTTTGTCGAGTCCTTTGAAGATGATGAATCCCATGCCTGCTGCCCATGCGCCTACTACGAGTGCACCGAATACCTGCGCTCCGAGAAAGCTCCAGCCTGCACCGTAAAACAGTCCCTCACTGGTGGAAAACAGTCCGGTGAGGATGGTTCCCGTGAAACCGCAGACACCGTGTACGGAACTGGCCCCTACGGGGTCGTCAATTTTCAGTGTCCGGTCGATGAATTCCACCGAATAAATCATCAGGATGCCGCAGATGGTGCCGATGATTACCGCCCCGAAGGGAGAAACCATGTCACAACCGGCCGTGATGCCTACCAATCCGGCCAGAATGCCATTCAGCGTCAGAGACAAGGAAGGTTTGCCATATTTCATCCAGCTTACTGCCAATGCAAAGAACCGCCTGCGCAGCTGCCAGATTGGTGGTGAGGAATACATGCGAGATGGCCTTTGCATCGTCCGTAGTGGCTGCTGCCAACTGTGAACCGGGGTTGAAGCCGAACCATCCGAACCAAAGGATGAATACACCCAGTGCCGCAATCGTGAGGTTATGTCCCGGAATGGCTCTTGACTTGCCGTCTTTGCCGTATTTCCCGATGCGCGGGCCGAGGATGGCCGCACCTACCAGGCAATCCAGCCGCCTACGGAGTGGACGATGGTGGAACCTGCGAAGTCATGGAAAGTTGTTCCGAATGTTTCCATCATGAAGGAACCTGCCTCACCGTTCATCAGCCAGCCGCCGCCCCAAGTCCAGTGACCGGAAACGGGATAAATCAGTACACTGATGAAGATGGTGTAAACCAGGTACATGGAGAATTTGGTACGTTCTGCCATAGCGCCGGACACGATGGTGGCAGCCGTTGCGCAGAATACAGTCTGGAATACCAGGAAACCTTCTGTGGGAAGCCCGCCTCCGTCGTAGAACGAGAGGTCGAAGAAATGGGGCATTCCTATGAATCCGCCTGCACCGAACATCAGTCCGAAACCGATGAACCAGTAGAGCAGACTGCCAAACATGAAGTCAACGAAGTTCTTCATCAGGATATTGGCCGTATTTTTTACTCTTGTAAAACCGGCTTCGACCAGTGCAAAGCCCGGCTGCATGAAGAATACCAGCATGGCGGCAAGCAGCATCCATACGGTGTTCAGTCCGTTGGTCAGTTCACTTAAAATAAGTTTATCCATAATTTCTTGTTGCTTTTAGTTGTATTGTATTTTCTTAGTTGTGGTTTGTAGCTGCCCGTTATCTTTCTTGTTCGGCATTGTAGAGTGCGATGTCGCCTCTCTCTGCAGTACGTATGCGTATGGCATCCTCAATGGGGATGACGAAGATACGTCCGTCGCCGATTTCACCGGTTTGTGCAGATTTGATGATGGCTTGTACGGTCTTTTCCGCATTCTTGTCGCGCACCACGATGGAGATAAGGATGCGCTCGATGGAACTGGTGTCGTACATGACACCACGGTAGATACGGGCTTGTCTGGATTTCCCGATGCCCCGTACATCATAATAGGAGAACCATTCGATGTCCGCTTCGAGCAGCGCGTCCTTCACGTCCTCGAACTTGGTCTTTCGGATAATAGCTTCAATCTTTTTCATACCTTAAATAATTTACGATTTGACAATTTACAATTTACTATTTGCCTTTCGGCGTGTGTAAATCATAGTTCTTTGCTTTTAGAAGCTTAGTCCGACTACGAAATAGGCACCTTCAGACCTTGGATTCCAGGTTGCTTTGGCAAACAACGGGAGGGAGAAGGAATCGGTGATTTTGATGTCTTTTGATACTCCCAGGCTAACGTCGCATACGGCAAATCCGTTGGCTCCATAGAAGTCCGTGGCCCAAGGGGTAGCGCCTATCTCGCCGTCCAGTCCAGTCCGCCCAGTGTGAAGGGGGCTGCCACGGAGATATAGGATGAATAAGCACGGTCACCGTCTTTGTCAACACCGTCGTCGCCTGCAAAGTTGGTGTACCAGTTTATGGCTACGGGGCCGAAATCATAGCCGATTTGCGCTTCGAACAGATGTGAGTTGGCAGCATTGTGTGCACCGTACTGGAAGTATTTGGCTGTCACCCCATCTCCGGTCACATTGTACCAGTAGTCCGTCACTGATATGCTGAAGCCTCCGGTTGAATATCCCAGTATGAGGTCGAACTCTTTCGTGTCCGAACTCTCGATGCCTACGGAGCCCCAAGCTCCCAGAGAGAAACCTTTGTAGGCGATGGATGCGCTCGGCTGGAGGCTTACCCCTCCCAAATCCTGGCCACGCCACACGTAACCGCTTACGAGGTCGACGCCTACCGATGCTTCCACTTTATCCTGAGCCTTTGCCGTGAAAGGCATTGCCATTGATAATAGCGCCATTGCCATTATTACCCATTTTACACTTCTTGTTTTCATACCTTTTTACCTTTAAATTTAGAAAAATTCCGGATGATCAGTCCGACTCGATTATAGCAAGTACTTCACTAATTCAATTGTTTTTTATTTCAGCCACTTCCGGATGCGCTTCATGGCTTCCACGCAATCTTCGTGTTTTCCAAAGGCCGTCAGCCGGATATATCCTTCACCACTGGGGCCGAAACCTACGCCCGGCGTGCCCACTACATTGGCCTCATACAGCATTTGTTCAAAGAACCGCCAGGAGCCCGTTCCGTCAGGTGTTTTCAGCCAGATGTAAGGAGCGTTCACACCGCCGTAGACTTTCAGTCCGGCCGCTTCAAGGCCCTGCTTCATAGTGTGGGCATTGTCCATATAGTAATCTATCGTTTCCTTTATCTGCCGTTGTCCTTCCGGTGTATAGATGGCTTCCGCCGCCCGTTGGGTGATGTAGCTGGTGCCGTTGAACTTGGTGCATTGGCGGCGGTTCCAGAGCTTGTTCAACGGGATGCGTTCGCCTTCCAGCGTGGCGGCAGTGAGTTCTTTCGGCACAACGGTGTAGCCGCAGCGTACTCCCGTGAATCCGGCAGTTTTCGAGAAGCTGCGGAACTCGATGGCGCATTTCTTTGCTCCCTTTATCTCATAGATGGAGTGGGGCACGTCGTCTTCGCGGATGAAGGCTTCGTAGGCGGCATCGAACAGAATCAGCGTGTCGTTGGCGAGCGCATAGTCCACCCATTTCTTCAGCTCGGGCTTGGTCAGGGTGGTGCCCGTGGGGTTGTTGGGGTAGCAGAGGTAGACGATGTCGATGCGCTTGTCCGGAATCTCCGGGATGAAGTCGTTCTCGGCGGTACAAGGCATGTAGGTAACGTTGCTCCACTGGCCGTTTCCTTCCAATACTCCGGCACGTCCGCACATCACGTTGCTGTCTATATAGACCGGATAAATAGGGTCGGTCACGCCTACACTGTTGTCGTGGCGGAGAATGTCACCGATGTTTCCCGTGTCGCTCTTTGCTCCGTCGTTCACGAAGATTTCCGTAGGACCGAAGTGGATGCCGCGTGGAAGGTAATCGTGCTTGATGATGGCTTCTATCAAGAAGTCGTATCCTTGCTCGGGACCATATCCACGGAATGTCCGTACGTCAGCCATCTCCTCCACTGCCTTGTGCATCGCTTCGATGCAGACCGGTGGCAGTGGCCGGGTAACGTCTCCGATACCCAGACGGATGACCTCTTGCTTGGGATGTGTTATCCTGAAAGTATTTACCTTCTTGGCTATGTCTGAAAACAGATAACTGCCCGGTAGCTTTAAAAAATGTTCGTTTACTAATGCCATAATCTTTTCTTGGTTGATAGTTGGTGGTTAGTCAATTAATTCAATTTTGCCGTCGAATACTTTGGTGGCTTCTCCCGTCATCAGTACATGCCTGGTGGCGATGTCCCATCGGATGTTGAGTGAGCCTCCGTCCATGATGATGATGGATTCCCTTCCTGCGCGTCCGGTGAGGAAGGCTGCCACGGCGGTGGCACAAGCTCCGGTTCCGCAGGCTTGGGTGATGCCCGAGCCTCGTTCCCAGACACGCATCCTTATTTTTCCTTCTCCCAATATCTGGGCAAATTCTACATTGATGCGTCCGGGGAAGAGAGGGTGATTCTCCAGTTTGGGACCGATGACTGTAAGGTCGATGGCTTCAATATCATTGACAAAGATTACCAGATGCGGGTTTCCCATGGATACGGTGGTCCCTACATATCGTTCTCCGTCCACTTCGATGGGCTGTTCTTTCATCGGTTTGGCTCCTTTGCCGTCGTAATCTGCCGGTTCGTCGGCAGGTATGCCCATGTCTACGGTTACAGAGTTGACCTTTCCGTCTGCCAAGTGCAGGTTTAGCATCCTTATACCTGACAGTGTATCGAGTGTGATTTCTGTTTTGGAGGTCAGTCCGTAGTCAAAAAGATATTTTCCGATGCAGCGGCTTGCGTTGCCGCACATCCGGGCTTCCGAGCCGTCGGCATTGAATATCCGCATGCTGAAATCGGCTTTGTCCGAAGAACCGATAAGTACCAGACCGTCACTTCCAATTCCCGTATGCGGTGCACTCCATGCCCTCGCAAGCTCTTCCGGATGGCTGATAGGATATTGGGTCGTATCTACATAAATGTAGTCGTTTCCGGCACCGTGCATCTTGGTGAATTTTATAGCTCTTGTCATTTTGTCCTTTATCGGTTGGTTAATATATCCTTTTGTTTTATTTCGATGCAAATATACGACGTTTTGTTTTATAATTAACTGTAAAGCATATCTATTTTCTATTATTTTTTAGCGAAACTTTCATTCAATGAGAATATCTACTGTCAGGCTTTCAATTTAAAAGCATATGGCTTTGTTTTTATATAAATTGTAATCCATGTGAAAGTTTAGTTTGATTCAAAATAAGAAAAAAGATTTTTTATAAGACTAATTGCTATCTTTTTGAAAACAAGAAACCGCTCCATTGCGGACATAATGAAGCGGTTTGTTTGGTTTTTGTTTCTAAATGTATAAGGAGCGGCTATTTTTTCTTTAAAATTTCTTCCAGCACTACCGGTTCATTGGTTGTGATGAAATCTACTCCTTGGCTGATGAGCCATTCCATGTCTTTGGCTTCGTTTACGGTCCAGGCGTTTACTTTCATGCCGAGGTCGTGGCATTCCTTTATCCATTCAGGATGTTTTTGGAAGACACTGAAGTGATAGTCGGGACCGGCACAACCCCATGCTTTCAACTCCTTGGGGGTAAGGTCACCGGTCAGGTAGTAGACGGGGGTGCCTTTGGGTGCCAGACGGATAAACTCCTTGGTGGCATGTTGGGAGAAGGTGATATATTCCGTACGGTCCTCCAGCCCTTTGTCCTTTATCATTTTTACGATGCCCTCTACGGCTCGTGTTTCCTGTTCGGGGGTCTTGTGGGCTTTCAGTTCGAGGATAAGGCGGGTTTTCAGGCTTTTTGCCTTGTCCAGATACTGTTGCAGGGTAGGGAGTTGTTCGCCGTTGTCCAGTTGTACGGCGGTGCATACCTTGGCTGTGGCATCTTGCATAGTCACGCCTTTAAAGGTGGCGTCATGATTGACAACCAGCTGATTGTCTGTGGTGAGCCAAACGTCGAACTCGGAGCCGTAGCAGTGGATAGAATCAGCCTTTACAAGTGCGGCAAGGGAGTTCTGGGCCGAGCCGTCCGTAGTCCAGAAACCACGGTGGGCAATGACTTCCTGGGCCTGGATAGTGCCGCATGCAGCAAAGAGCAGGGCAGAAGCAAAAAATTGTTTTTTCAGATTCATAATGATTAGGGTGTTTTGTTTTGAACACAAAGATAAGTATTATATTTCTTTTATTAAATCTAACCCCTGAGTAATTTCAGTATGTACTTTCCGGGCATCACGATGCGGGCTTTCAGTTGGGGTGAGCTGTTCAACTCATATAGGATTTTCCAGATTTTCCCTCCCAGTTTTCCAAAATCTGTCAGTCTCAGGATGGCATTCAAATCGTGGATGTCGGTTACTTTCTGCCTTGCCAGCTCTTCCATCAGGCCTTGGTAATTATGCGTCTGTCTGTTGAGCGTGTACTCCGGTGGAGTCAGAAGAATCTCCTCCTTCCTTCTTCCCGTCTCCCCTTGGGGAGATAGAGAGGGGTTTTCTTTATTCTCTTTATTTAGTTTATTTGCTAAAGCGCTGCTTGTTTTGGCATCCCTGATTCTCTGCTGGTTAACCAGTCCACCGCGACGTCCGGCCTCCTTTTTAGCTTCTTGTTGGGCGTCCCATGGCTCCATGCGGCGGCTTAGTCCGGGGGATGAGAAGCTTGTCTCGTTCACCTCGAACAGCGCATAGTCATAGATGATTCGCTTCAGTGTGGCGGTTGTCACCCTTGCTTTTTGTGCCAGTATGGGAATCACTTTCAGGCTGGCTTTATATTCGTTCTGCAATCTGAGGAATTCGAGCACTGTCCAGTAAATGCCATATCCTTTCATACCTTCTTCTTGTATCATAATCATTAATTTTAGGTTGCTGCCGGCATTGGCATCATGTAGTAAATAAGCCTCCATAGCTTTTGATATTGGTGTTTTTTTGTTAGTTTACTATCGGTCTCCATTCCATAAAGTTCTCAATCAGAAAAGTCCGCCAGCCTTGTTGTTCCGCGTCCCAATAGGCTACGTGAGCTTTAATGCTTGTCATGTCATGTTTCTTTTTGAAGTCGCTTTCGTAGGAAACAAGGGTTCCTCTTCCCATGTAGAAGCTGCCGTCCTGCTTTCGGTAGGCTATCAATGCATATCCGTATCGCATGTATTCCAATAGGGAATTTATGCGTTGTGCCATCCATTGTACAGACTCCATGCTCAATGTCGTGTTTTCCGTAATCCGTTTTTCCCATAGCTTTTTTGTTTTTTCTGTTTTGGATACAAATTTCTCCTCAAATTCAGTTTTTTCTTTTCCCATTTTTTATGTTTTTAGGGTTAGTAAATGTATGATAATCAGCAATGAAAAAGGGCTACTCCTTTCAGTACGGATGGCTACGCCCTTGCCTTGTTGAGGCTACACCATCCGACGAGAAAGGTGTAGCCCTTCTGTCTGGTTGCTGACGGCGGCAAAATTACTGCCTTTCCGGGTGCTGAACTATCAGTGATTTATCCTTACATCATATCCGTATGGGTCAATCAGTGTGGTGTCTTCTCGTTTTATGATGGCCCATACCTTCTCCAATTCGGTAATTATCGTGCTGTAAGTCAAAGGCTTTTGCTCTCCTCTGGTTCTCTTTGTGAAGTTTTCGGATGCTACGAGCAGTTTGGCTATATCCGTTATTTTTCTAATTTTTGTGCCTTCAAAATAGCCTGATTTAAAGGCTCTTAAGTAACCTACATAAACATGGGTCTGGTCTCCGTAGTAAACCCGTTCTGACAATAGCTTTTCATCCACTATGGAACTGTGTTCTTTTACTTTTGTTGCTCTTAGTTTCTGTGTATCAGATTGATACGACATGCTTCTCTGTTCGTTACTGTTGAGATGCTTCTTTTTTTGAGTTCTTTCATTTGTGTAATTCTTTGTTCGTTTAACTGTTTTTTATTCTGGTTAAAAAATGCGAAAGTATAAAAAGTGAGGGAGAAATAAGGGAATTTTGGTGGAAAATGTGAAGGGTGAGTTGTAAATGGTTGATATATAAGATGATATGCTGTTTTTAAAACGTACGTTTAATGAACGCAAAGATAGAGACGTTTTTTGTAATGGCAAAATGTTTGATAGAAAAATGTTCCTAATAATAAATAATGATAAGTATATTGCATTGAATTTCAGTAGTATATGCAACATATGTAATCAGTTAAAATCTTCTTATTTTTAGCTCTTTGAGTATGTCTTGTATAAGTTCGAAATAGGTGTTTTTTAAACGTACGATTAAAAAACGCTTTTTTGTTTCTAATACGTTCGTTTATAGTCTCTTACCAAAAGGTAATGAACAACCACAGAGAATCTGTTGACAAGAAGGGCATAGTGCTTGTCAAACTTCCCATAAAATGCTCGCAAGTGATTGAACTACAGTTATGTAATAGTAGTTCAAAGCCCCCAAGGAATACCTTTTTCTAAGTAAAATTAACAAGAATAGAAATGGATAAAGAGACCGAAGTTTGGTTTGCCATGCGTGCTACATACCGCAGGGAGCTTGAAGCTATGCATCTTCTCGAAAAGGCAAATCTTGGCTGTTTCATTCCCATGCAATATAAGATAAGTATCCGTAGGGGCAGGAAAGTCCGTGCTTTGGTTCCCGTCATCCGTAACCTGGTTTTTGTCCACGCACGTCCTTCCGAAGTGCAGCGATTTAAGTCTCAAATTACTTATTTGCAATATATTACTGATACCCGTAGCGGTCAGAAAATAGTCATTCCTGACCATGATATGCAGCGTTTCATAGCCGTTGCTGGTACCTACAATGACCATCTTCTCTATTTTCAACCCGAAGAACTGAATCTCTCCAAAGGTACGAAAGTCCGTATCACCGGTGGCGACTTCGAGGGTCAAGAAGGTGTTTTTCTAAAAGTAAAAGGTGCCCGTGATCGTCGTGTAGTGATTGCTATACAAGGTATCATTGCCGTTGCCATGGCGACCATCCATCCGGATCTCATCGAAGTAATCCGCTAGTCTTTAATTGTTAATTTATAATTTTTAATTAATCATGTCTCTTTTAGAAGAAGCACTCCTCCTTCAGCGTGCTGCGCACGATCTGATGTATTTGGGTATGGACGGGAGTCCTATCTATAGTGATGACTTGTCCCGTCGTAACAGCGAAGTCTATCGCTTGACCACAACTTTGTATAATTCCAGTATCTGGGGCACTACGGTGGAGGAGCAGGCAAATGTCTGTCTTGCTCTCTTGAAAGGGTATAGTGCCTCGTTCATTGACCATGGTGAAAAACAACAGCATGTGCAGGAGGTATTGAGGCGTTGCTGGGATACCCTTGATTCCCTTCCTTCCTCTTTGTTGAAACTCCGTTTGCTTACGGCTTGTTATGGAGAGGTTTTCGATGAGCCTTTGGCCGACGAGGGCCGTTCTATCATTGCTTCTTGGAATTTCGCATCGCTCACGGCAGAACAACAAGAAGCGGTTAACGAGTTTTGGAATGTGGTGGATAATCCTTATCCGTGGGAAGAACTGGAGGAGTGAAAGCATAAGGTTGAAGAAAGACAGAAATATGAGAAACTTTGAAGATTTGCAAATAGCAGTTGCTGGTACCGGTTACGTAGGTTTGAGCATTGCTACTTTGTTGTCACAGCATCACAAGGTGACAGCCGTTGATGTAATACCTGAAAAGGTGGAAAAGATTAACAATCGTATATCTCCAATTCAGGATGAATATATAGAGAAGTATTTTGCGGAGAAGGAACTGAACCTCACTGCAACTCTTGATGGGGCATCTGCTTATAAGGATGCAGACTTTGTGGTTATTGCAGCTCCTACAAACTACGATCCGGCTAAGAACTTCTTCGATACACATCATATAGAAGACGTTATTGACCTTGTACTATCAGTGAATCCTGAAGCAACAATGGTTATCAAGTCAACCATTCCAGTTGGTTACTGTCGTTCCCTCTATGTGAAGTATGCTCAGAAGTTTGCTCAGATGGTACCATTACCAGATGGAAAACGTCGTAAGTTCCACCTTTTGTTCTCTCCTGAGTTCCTTCGTGAATCGAAAGCTCTTGAAGACAATCTCTATCCTTCACGTATTATCGTGGGTTATCCAAAGATGATGTCTGTTGAATGGGAGGAGGAGAACGAAGCAATCCGCAAGATTCAAGGTAATCACATGAAAGAGTCTGCTGAGATATTCGCTAAGCTTCTTCAGGAAGGTGCCATTAAAGAAAACATTGATACTCTCTTTATGGGACTGAAAGAAGCCGAAGCAGTCAAACTCTTTGCCAATACTTATCTTGCCCTTCGTGTAAGTTACTTCAATGAGCTTGATACCTATGCTGAAGTAAAAGGTTTGGATTCAGCTGCCATCATTCAGGGAATTGGTCTCGATCCTCGTATTGGCACTCACTACAATAACCCATCATTTGGTTATGGTGGTTACTGTTTACCAAAAGATACTAAGCAACTCCTTGCAAATTATGAGAGTGTACCCCAAAATATGATGACAGCGATTGTAGAGTCAAATCGCACTCGTAAGGATTATATAGCAGATGCTGTTCTTCGCAAGGCTGGCTATTACAATGAGAACGCCGTATGGGATGCGAAGAAAGAGCATGAGTGTGTAGTAGGTGTCTATCGCCTGACTATGAAATCCAATTCCGATAATTTTCGCCAAAGTGCCATTCAAGGCATTATGAAACGCATCAAGGCGAAGGGGGCAGAGGTTATTGTTTACGAGCCTACTCTTGAGAACGGCACCAGTTTCTTCGGCAGTCAGGTAGTCAACAACCTCGATGAGTTCAAACAAAAATCGAAAGCTATCATTGCCAACCGTTATGACTCTTGCCTCGATGATGTGGTAGGGAAAGTATATACTCGCGACATTTTTAAGCGCGATTAATCTATGGTAACATATAATGTAAATTTGGAGGGCAAAACAGTCCTCGTGACAGGTGCTGCCGGTTTTATAGGTTCTAATCTTGTGAAGCGCCTTTTTAAGGATATAAATAACATCAAAGTAATCGGCATTGATAGCATTACCGATTATTACGATGTGAATATTAAGTATGAACGCCTAAAAGAGATTGAGGCTTTAGGTTGCGACTGGCAGTTCTATCAGACTTCGATTGCTGATAGAACATCATTAGAGAATATTTTTACGGAGAACAAGATATCCGTTGTTGTAAATCTCGCGGCTCAGGCAGGTGTGCGTTATAGTATCACCAATCCCGATGCCTATATTGAGAGTAATCTCATTGGTTTTTACAATATTCTTGAGGCATGCCGTCATCATGAAGTGGAGCATCTGGTATACGCTTCTTCGAGTTCGGTTTATGGCTCGAACAAGAAAGTACCGTATTCTACCGATGATAAGGTGGATAATCCTGTGTCGCTCTATGCAGCTACGAAGAAGAGTAATGAACTGATGGCGCATGCTTATTCAAAACTGTATAACATTCCAAGTACGGGTTTGCGATTTTTTACGGTCTATGGTCCCGCAGGGCGTCCTGATATGGCATACTTTAGCTTTACAAATAAGTTGTGTGAAGGCAAGACGATTCAGATATTCAACTACGGAAACTGCAAGCGTGACTTTACGTATGTGGATGATATTGTGGAGGGTGTAGTTCGTGTGATGCAACATGCTCCTAAAAAGCAGGGTGGTGAGGACGGACTGCCAATCCCTCCATACAAAATATATAACATCGGAAACAATCATCCGGAGAATCTTTTGGATTTTATGACTATTCTTCAGGAAGAATTGATTCGTGCGGGTGTGCTGCCTGCGGATTATGATTTTAAGTCACATAAGGAATTGGTACCTATGCAGGCGGGTGATGTGCCTGTGACTTTTGCAGATACTACTCCGCTGGAGGAAGATTTTGGGTTTAAACCATCGACTTCGCTTCGAGTTGGTTTGAGGGCGTTTGCTGAATGGTACGCTAAGTATTACGGTACGTGTCAAACTAATAATTGAAAATAGAGTGTAATTTTTATTTAAGAAAATAGCAGCAATAAGTATAATGAAAAAAGTAATGTTAGTCTTTGGAACCCGTCCTGAAGCTATCAAGATGTGCCCATTGGTCAAAGAGTTTCAAAAGCGCCCAAAAGAGTTTGAAACCATCGTGTGCGTCACGGGTCAGCATCGCGAAATGCTTGACCAAGTATTGCAGATTTTCGATGTCCATCCCGACTTCGACCTCAATATAATGAAGCAAGGACAAGACCTCACCGACGTAACTGCACGTGTTCTCGCCGGTCTTCGTGACATCTTTAAGGAGTGCCGACCTGACGTTGTTCTTGTTCATGGCGATACTACCACTTCTACTGCAGGAGCTCTTGCTGCTTTCTACGCACAGATCCCTGTAGGTCATGTAGAGGCTGGTCTCCGAACTCATAATATCTATAGCCCATGGCCGGAGGAGATGAATCGCCAAATTACCGGTCGCATTGCTACCTATAACTTCTCGCCAACTCCACTCTCAGAGAAGAACCTCCTTGAAGAGAAAGTACATGGTAACATCTATGTCACCGGAAATACAGTTATTGATGCCCTCTATATGGTAGTTGATAAGTTAAAGGCTGATTCTGCTCTTGCCGAGGAGCAGAATCAAGTGCTTGCAGCAGCTGGTTATGACATTACTCGTCTTAACAACGGCAAGAAACTTGTCCTTATCACCGGTCACCGTCGTGAAAATTTTGGAGATGGTTTTATCCGAATGGTGACAGCAATGAAGGCTCTCTCCGAGAAATATCCAAAGGTGGATTTCGTGTACCCTATGCACCTCAATCCCAATGTTCGTAAACCAATCCACGAAGTCTTTGGCGAAGACCTCACTCGTTCAAATTTCTTTTTCATCGAGCCTCTCCAGTACCTTGAGTTCGTTCACCTTATGTCAAAGGCCACTATCATTCTTACCGACTCAGGTGGTATTCAGGAGGAGGCTCCAGGTCTTGGCAAGCCCGTTCTCGTGATGCGCGACACCACCGAGCGTCCTGAAGCCCTCACTTCAGGTACCGTTCACCTCGTGGGAACCGACTACGACAAGATTATGAATGAGGTCAGCATCCTCCTTGACGATGCTGCAGCCCATGAGAAGATGTCCAAGGCTGTCAATCCTTATGGTGATGGACAAGCTTGCCGCCGCATAGCCGATGTCCTTGCAGATAAGGTGACTGATCATTATGATATAAAGTAACTTGGATAGCAGGACAATTGTCTGCTATTATGTAATAGAAATAAAGAATGAAATAGTCTTAGTATACAATTATGGAAAAACCGAAAACCGTCTATGTCGGCATGTCTGCTGATATTATCCACACAGGGCATTTGAACATCATTCACGAGGCTAACAAGCTTGGTCGCGTAGTGGTAGGTGTACTCACTGATGAAGCTATAGCAAGCTACAAGCGTTTGCCTTACCTCACTTACGAGCAGCGAAGTGAGATTGTTGCTAACCTTAAGGGCGTTGATGAGGTGATTCCTCAGAGTACTCTTGATTATGTCCCAAATCTTGAAAAAATACGTCCTGATTATGTGCTTCATGGTGATGACTGGAAACAGGGAGTACAGCAGAAAACCCGCCAGCGTGTTATTGACTGCATCTCGCAGTGGGGGGGTAAGGTAATTGACATTCCTTACACTCAGGGTATTTCAAGCTCTATGCTCAACCAACGTCTGAAAGAGATTGGTACTACTCCTGAGGTGCGTATGAAGCGCCTCCGCCGCCTTATTGCCTCTAAGCCTATCGTACGAATCCTTGAATCTCACTCCGGTCTCACCGGTCTTATCGCTGAGAACGCTTGCGTTGAGGTTAATAATGTGAAGCGTGAGTTTGATGGAATGTGGGCGTCTTCACTCACAGATTCTACCTCAAAGGGTAAGCCTGACATTGAGGCAGTTGATCTTACGACTCGTCTTCATGGCTTGAACGATGCACTTGAGGTAACCACCAAACCCTTCATCTATGATGGTGATACGGGTGGCAAGCTGGAGCACTTTGTGTTTACGGTTCGTACTCTTGAACGCTTGGGCGTCTCTGCCGTTATCATTGAGGATAAGGTCGGTTTGAAGCAGAACTCGCTCTTCGGTACTGATGCTGTTCAGACTCAGGACACTATCGAGAACTTTTGTGCAAAGATCAAGGCTGGTAAGAATGCTCAGATAACCGATGACTTTATGATTATTGCACGCTGCGAGTCCCTTATCGCTGGCAAGCCTATGTCTGATGCAATTGAGCGTTGCTTCGCATACGTTGAGGCAGGGGTTGACGGTATCATGATTCATTCAAAGGAAAAGTCCGGTGAGGATATAAAGGAATTCTGCCACCAGTTCCGAGCAAAGTATGCCGATGTGCCTATCGTTGTAGTTCCTACTACCTATAACCAGTTCACGGAGGAGGAGCTTGCCTCTTGGGGCATCAACGTAGTGATTTACGCAAACCATATGCTTCGCGCTTCTTATCCCGCAATGATGAATTGCGCCAAGTCCATTCTGATGCACTCTCGTTCGAAGGAGGCATCAGCTGAATACTGTATGCCTATCAAGGAGATTCTTGAACTTATCCCAGGAACCAAGAACTAAAAGACAATGGTAAGACCCGAATTTTTTGTAAATACACTCAAGGAGCACGGTATGGATTTCTATGCCGGTGTTCCTGACTCATTGCTTAAGAACATTTGTGCATATATTACCGACAACCTTCCTGCTGAGCAGAACATCATTGCTGCCAACGAAGGTGGTGCTATGGGCATCGCAGCCGGTTATCACTTGGCAACCGGTAAGGTACCTGTAGTCTATATGCAGAACTCCGGTGAGGGTAACATCATCAACCCACTTGCTTCTCTTACTGACAAGGAGGTTTATAACATTCCTGTACTCCTCGTGATTGGTTGGAGAGGTCGCCCCGGTGTTCATGATGAACCTCAGCACGTGAAGCAAGGCAAGGTGACAACCGGTTTGCTCAACACTATGGGCATCAACTATGCCATTCTGCCAAAGGACGAAGAGGGAGCAGCAAGGCAGATTAAGATTGCTGCTGACTTTATGAAATCTACCGATGAGTGTTATGCTCTTGTTATTGAAAAGGATACCTTCGATGCTTACAAACTTCAAAATGTGGAGGTGAACAACCTCACAATGTCACGCGAAGAAGCTATTCGGAAAGTAGCTTCAAGCATTGAGGACAATGCTTGTGTCGTGTCAACTACAGGTATGATTTCTCGTGAACTCTTTGAGGCTCGTACTGCTTGGAACCAAGGCCATGAACGTGACTTTCTCACTGTCGGTTCAATGGGACATGCGTCTCAGATTGCTCTTGGTATTGCGATTCAGAAACCGGAACGTCGAGTATATTGCTTCGATGGCGATGGTGCCAGCATCATGCATATGGGGAATATGGCCATTACCGCCAGTATGAAGTGTAAGAATTACGTGCACGTAGTGTTCAACAATGGTGCTCATGATTCTGTAGGTGGTCAGCCTACTGTGGGCCTCAAGATTGACCTTTGTGCTGTAGCTCAGGCTGTTGGCTATAAGGCTGCTTATAGCGTTGAGACTATGGAAACCCTTGAAGAAAGGCTTGATGAACTCAAGAATGCCGAAGGTCCGGTTCTCCTTCAGGTATGCGTAAAGAAGGGCAACCGCAAGGATCTTGGTCGTCCTACCACAACTCCTATTCAGAACAAAGAAGCTTTGATGAAGTTCTTGCTATGATTCTGTTAAATAATTTGCCCCCCCCTATATAACGCTGATAGTAAGCGTGTTAAGTGGATTGATGCTGCAAAATCTTTAGGCATTGTTTTAGTGTTTTGGGGACATATCCTTTACGGAGGAAGTAATATTGGAGGTTATATAAATCAGTTGATTTACTCCTTTCACATGCCTATGTATTTCATACTTTCTGGCATTGTTGCTAAGGATGAAAATTTACCGTTTGGACAATATGTATGCAATAAATTTAAAAGAGTTTTATTGCCTGCATTATGTTTTTATTTGATGACATTGCCTATTTACTTTCTTCAAGTTTTTAATAATCGAAAAACATTAGATTTTGAATCTTGTGTTTATGATATCTTTTATATAAAAGGTCACTGCGCATATAACGATCCTATTTGGTTCTTTATTTGTCTGTTCGAAGTGTTATGCTTTGGCAAGTTAATACACTTGACAAAACTGACAAAAAGATCCCAAATGTGGGTTTGCGTATGCTCTTTTACAATAGCAATACTCTTGAGTGTATTGAATTTGAGGTACTCGGCCTTGTTTGGTCTGAATTGTGCCATTCTCGCTCTTGGGTTTTATACTTTTGGTATTTGTTTACGAAGGTATCAAGATATGAATCCCAACTATTGTGAAAAGAAATTAAGCGCGTACATAATAATTCTGATTGTCCTTTGGCTTTTGGTGGGTTTGATACTTAATCCTAAAGTATCAATGTACGGCTTTATGTATGGAAACAGGTTGATACCTCTCTTCATCCTTTCAGGAATAATGGGGTCGATAGTTTTCTTCAGACTTGCATATAAATTGCGAGATTTGAAAATACTCAATTTTTTTGCAAAATACACTACGATTATCATTTGTAGCCATTATTTGTTTGTTAGTAGTTTCAATTTCCTTTCTACAAGATTTGGATTAAAAGGTACAATTTTCTTTGACATACTATCATTGTTGTATGTGATTGTAGTTCTATGGGTACTTTACAGACCTCTATGTGTTGCGATTGATAAGTATTTGCCATTTCTTAATGGAAAAAGATAATTATGAATCAAAAAATCATATTTGATATTAACTCTTTACCTCGGATATTGAAAGGGAGCGGTAGCAATAAACTTTTCATTGTTACTGGCTCTCATTCGTATCAATCACTCAATTTCAAGAATATGATTGAGTCGCTGGATATTGAGAGGGTTTATTTCACGGATTTTACTCCCAATCCATTGTATGAACAGATATGCAAGGGTATTGAATTGTTTAAGGCTAAGACTTGTGATGGTATTCTGGCCATTGGAGGTGGAAGTCCGATGGATGTGGCCAAATGTATCAAACTGGCTGTATTGTCTAAAGAGGGTAATGATGCCATCATTCCTCCTTTGGTGAATACACAGGTGGAAATTGACGGCACAAAGATTCCTTTCATAGCCATTCCTACAACGGCAGGAACAGGCAGTGAAAGCACCCACAATGCTGTTATGTATTACCAAGGCGCAAAGCAGACTGTCACAAATGATGGCATCTTGCCTGATTATGCCCTTTTGGAGCCTTCCGTATTGAAATCACTTCCTCTCTATCAAAAGAAGTGTACGATGATGGATGCTCTTTGTCAAGGCATCGAATCTTGGTGGTCGGTCAACTCAACCGAAGAAAGCTATGAATATAGTCGTAAGGCTATTGAACTGATTATGCAGAATTGGGAGCAATACATTTTCGAGAATGATGCCGAGGCAGCTGCCAATATTATGTTAGGAGCTAACTATAGTGGACGCGCCATCAATATCACTCAGACTACAGCAGCTCACGCTATGAGCTACAAAATAACCTCTCTCTATGGTATTCCTCATGGGCATGCTGTTGCCATTTGCCTTCCTGAACTTTGGAAGTATATGATTGACAATATGGATAAGTGTATTGATAAGAGAGGTGCAAAATACCTTGGCTCTATTTTTGATGAAATAGCTTATGCTATGGGAGCCAATACACCTATTGATGCTGTTAGACTATTCCGTAATATGATGAAGCAAATGGAACTACAGAATCCTACGTCGGAGAAAAAAGAGGAGGATTTGGAGATTCTCTCTTCATCTGTTAATCCTACGAGATTGAAGAACAATCCTATTGCTCTTGTTGGCAATATTACGTTATATTTATATAAGTTAATGATTTTGTAATAACGCATTCTATTTAATTCATAAAAAAGATCATATGATTAAGTGATGCAACCGAATGATTAGTTAGAAGTACTAGATAGAAAATATGTAAAATATGAACATAAGGAGAATTATTTCAGTCGTAATCAAATATTTTGGAGTCAAAAAATATCTTATAAAACGCTCTCGAAAAAAGGCAAGTATGAAATTGCAAACAGTAGGTGAGGAGGCTTTATCCGCTTATTACGATGTCGCAAAAAACTTAAGTATCAATTTTTCTCCAATGTTTGGTACCTTATTAGGAATATACCGTGATCATAATTTTATATCATATGATGATGATATTGATATGATATTGGATATAAAATCTTTATCGATTGATTTGCTCAATGAATTAAAAAACAAAGGTTTTGAAATAAATAAAATATATGTAGCTTCTAACTATAAAGGTTGTCAATTACCAATGAAGTTTAAGGGTTTGACTTGCGATATATATTTTTCATATATTGATGCTAATTCTAGATCACATGTTTTTCTTCCTTTAGCTATTCCTGGTTATAATTGGTCTTTTTCATGTGATTTGAATTTCTTTAGAATTAAGGATGTAGTTGTTCCATATAATAATACTTCAATGAATTGGAAATTCAGGAACAGCCAGGTTGAAATTCCAAGTAATACTGAAGAAATTCTTACTGCGTTATATGGTGATGACTTTATGACGCCTAAAAAAAATGCACATGCAGATCCTTGTATGCGTCAAATACCGCTTTATGAATGTAATTATAGATGTTTTCCTATAGATTTTTGTTTAGAAAGCAAAATTTGGAATGGGATAATTAGTGCTGGCAGAGACTTTAGATGATATGGTGGAAAATCTTAAGAAAGAGTCTGTAAATGGTGTGGTATGGTCGTTTTTAGAGACTGCGTCTACAAAAATGATTCAATTCACTATAGGCATCATTATGGCGCGACTTTTAATGCCTGAGGATTATGGCGCTATTGCCATAATATTCGTTTTTATTACTATATCACAAGTATTTATTGATGGTGGCTTTGCTACTACTTTGATTCAAGACAAGAATAAGACTGACCGTGACTATTCTACAGTGTATACATTTAATATTATGCTTTCAGTACTCTGCTATTTGATATTGTTTATAGCAGCTCCTTATATATCATCATTCTATAATACTAATATTACACAATACTTGAGAGTGCAAAGCGTGGGTATAATTATTTTTTCGCTATCTGCAATTCACAAAATTCGATTGATTGTTGAAGTAAATTTTAAATCAATAGCTAAAGTTACTATTATTTCGACGTTATTTTCGGGCGTAATAGGAATAATATTGGCATTACAAGGTTTCGGCGTTTGGGCGCTAGTTATCCAATATTTATCCTCTGCTACTTTGATGTCTGGTATGTACTTATTAACTCAAAGATGGCGGCCGATTTGTTTCTTTGATCTATCATCGTTTCGCCGGCTGTTCCCTTTTGGACTACGGTTGTTGTCTGCAACTATAATTGATCGAATCTATGCCAATCTTTACCCTATCATTATTGGAAAATTCTGCGCTCCTGTACAGTTAGGATGTTATTCCAGAGCGGAACACTTCACTTCTATACCAGCTTATACATGCATAGATGTATTTTCTCGTGTCACATTCCCGATTATGAGCAAAATATCTGATGATCGTCAACTTGTTTCTGTATACAGTAGATATATTTCTTTGTCAAGTTTTCTTATACATCCTGTGTTGTTCGCTCTTTTTGCTTTAGCTAGGCCTTTGGTCTTAATACTATTGACTGAAAAATGGGGAGAAAATTATTAT
>ENA-OPYY01000052-OPYY01000052.1-human-gut-metagenome-genome-assembly--contig:-NODE-52-length-49719-cov-1.591063_pt1 | contig 49719 bp, 51 predicted proteins | sample MGYA00242472_ERZ504481 | MGnify/ENA primary metagenome ERZ504481 (study PRJEB26092, sample SAMD00036265) | human gut metagenome | host: Homo sapiens | study: EMG produced TPA metagenomics assembly of...
CTTTCTTTTCTTTTCATTTGTTTTCTCCTTCTGTTTATAAATGATGTATACTGCTGCCACTAATGCGGCGCCGGCTCCTGACTGATAAAAAATGTCAGTTCCCATACCGCCTGCCTGCGGCAGAAAAATTGTTTCTTCTTTCTCGTTTTCTATTTCTATTACATACTTCTCATCTGTTTTTCCGATATCTGCGCCAGATCCTGAAATTCCCTGCTCATCGACAAGAAACTCTATCGTTTCTTCCAGTTTTATAAATCCTTCCGGAGCCTTTATCTCTGTCAGTCTGTAATTTCCATAAGGCAGTGATATTTCTGTGATTCCCTTTTCATCTGTCTCTACCTCATGTTCAAAAAGAACTTCCTGATCATTTCCGATTGCCTCAATTTTAAACCGGGCTCCTTTTAACACCTCTCCGTTTTCCTTGTTCTTCTTGACAATCCGGAGTGTACTTTTCAAAATCGTGTTGGTGATCTCAAATTTTTCCTGATCTGCCATTGACTGATATCCGGCAGGAATACCGATCTCATACACTGTATAGTCGATCTCTTTTCCTGATGCATATTTCGGGAGAGATTCCCATCGATATCTCCAGTGATTTTCTTCGCTCAGCCGAACCGTCTCTTTGAGAACCCCATCTGCCTTCAGCTGCACTTCGATATACTCCGGACGTTTCTTTGCCGCATTTTTATCATCCTCCCATATTTTCACAACTTCTTTCGAAAGTACTTCCGGGATATGCGTATTGAGGATCACATGCTCTCCTTGTTTCTCCTCATAAGAAGGAACATATCCGTCGGGAATCTGAACTTCTTCTGCCTCGTACCGGATCTCCCGGCCATTTTTATACTGTGGAAGATCTTTCCATGCATATCTCCATCCATTGGATTCTTCCAGAATGACCGCCTCACCATAGGAAACGCCGTCTGCTTTCAGCTGTACAAGTATCTGCTTTGGTCTTATTCCGTCCTGATTTTCGTTATCTTCCCATTTCTTTGTGACTGCATAAGTGATTTTGGACTCCTCTTGCACGGACAGCAGGATCTGTCCATAGTGTTCTTTTACTTCTGTCCCGACCATATCCTGATATCTTGTATCTTCCGTTTTCAGATAGAATACCTCCTGTGTGTCATACCGGTATTCCAACTGTATTTCTTGTCCATCTCCGGCGCCTGTATAACGAAAATAAATCTGGTCGCCTGCAGACAGCCTCTGACTCTTTGTAACCTCTTCTCCGGTCTGCGCACGATATACCTTTACTTCATCAGGAAGATTTGTAAACCAGAATGTCCCGGTAAAGTCACCTTCTACAGTGACTGTCTCTGTTCTGTACCGCCCTTCCGACTCAAGAGTGGCAGTTACCCGTTCTTTCATGCTGACGCTTCCTGTATTCCGGATTTTATTAAAATATGGGCTCTCCGGATTCTGGGCATAATATTGAGGTCATACTCATAGGAAAAGTCCTTCAGCCAGTCTGTCCGATTCCCTTTTACGACTGCCCACACTACCGCCTGCATCGCATCAACCGCAGGATATTCTTCTATCCCCCACCTCTCCATAAGGCCGGTCGCATTTGCCGGATATCCGAGATAGAGAATGGTCGCTATCATTTCTTTCGTCACAGGAGGATGTGGCTCCTCCGCCTTAGGCGAGAAGTAATCATATCTCTTGTATCCTGACGTTCCATCCATCGACGGCTGCAGTCTCTCATGATGATAACAATAGACTGTGATCGGAACCCCGTCTTTGTAATAAAAATAATGTCCATTGTGGTCGGGATTATTATAAACTGTAATTGTACCGTCTGACAGTACATTGACCTCCTCAGTGATCACTTCCGTGTCATCTGACAGCACATCGGTCTCCTCAGTGATCGCTTCTGTCCTATCTTCTGCCCTGGATTCCGGGGCCGTCAACAGAAGAAAGAGGACAAATATGATCGGTATGATCCAGAGAAACACGGATACTGTTCTTTTTATTTTTTCTTTCATCATTCCCTTTTTCCTTCACCTCACATACTCTCTGTTTCCCTAAAATGTATCTGGAAATTTAATTCCTTTCTATCATACTTATTTTTGTAAGCTGCAGATGATTTTTGTTGTAAATCTTCTTGTTTTTGTTGTAAAAAATCTTTCATCCATTTCTAAAGGAACATCTTTCCGAATAAAAAAGTGCCGTCTGACATTATATCTTGCTTCTGTCAGACGGCACATATACAGCTCTTCTCCACAGGCTGTCTTCTGTTCCTTTAAATCTGTTCTAATATAAATCTTGAATACTCTTTTCGAATCTGTTCCAGATACTTTTCCCCTACCGGAATACAAATATCATTCATACAGATGATCTGTTTTACTTCAATGGAATGAATATGCATCAAATTGACAAGGTACGACCTGTGGACTCTCACGAAATTTTTATCTTTCAGAGACTTCTCCAGTTTATCCATAGTCAGGTAAAACTCCTCCTGCCGATCTCCTCTGCAGAACATGTGGACAACCCTGTTTCGAATTTCAAAATAAATAATCTCCTGCGTTTCCATTCTCTTTACAGTATGTCCTACTTTGTAATAAAAACATTCCTGCTGATTTTTTTCTGCCAGTTGAATCGCTCTCAAAAGAATTCTTTCAATCGTCTCTTCTGTCGCCTCATCCTTGATCAGATAATGCAGCGGCATTACATCAAACGCCTGAAATACATGCTCTTTGCTGGAAGTAAAAAACACAATCTGAGCCCTTGCTCCCCATTCTCTTAGCTTCTGCGCTGCCTCGATGCCCGTAATGCCCGGCATCAATACGTCTACAAAAAAGATATCTACTCCTTCTGACGCTCCATCCAGATCAAAGACCATACCTGTCCCTGAAGAAAATTCTATCAGTTCCATCTTGATATGATTCCTCTCTCCGATTTTATAAAGTTTCCTCTTCAGACTTCTTCTAAACTCCTCATCATCGTCACACAAACAGATCTTATACATACGTTCTTCCTCCTGTACTTTCTCTAAAACCGCTCTGTCTCTGTTCTGTCAGACTCCGAACAATACAAAAGATACTTCAAATTCTCCTTCTTTTGCCACAAAAGAAACCGTACCTCCGTATTTTTCTGCTGATTTTTTTATGTTCGTTATCCCAATTCCATGCATTTCTGCATTGTCCTTTGTTGTTTTCAAGTTTTTATCAATCAAAATCTCTCTATTGACCGTATTTGTAAATCTGCAGATCAACATATCCGCTTTGGAAGTCATTTTGATCCGGATTGTCCGCTCCTCTTCCGGTGGAATCTTCGCACATGCCTCGATGGCATTATCCATGATATTTCCGAAAAGAATACATCCATCCAGACTATCCAGCTGGATGCCTTTTGAAATGAAAATCTCATCTTTTACAGAAATTCCCTGCTCCCGCGCTGTATGTATTTTTTCCGAAAGTACCGCATCAATAATCGGATTTCCCGTCTCGATGATCTGCTTTCCTCCGTTTTGCATACTTTCTTTCATATCCGAAATATAGTTTACCGCCAGATCTGTCTCTTTCCCCTCTATCAGTCGGCTCAATATGTCCAGATGATTCTTCATATCATGACGAAATCCTTTCAGATCCTGATTCCGCTTCTCAAGTTCCGCATAATGATTCATCTGATTTTCCAGCTGCATCTTGAGATAAATGCTGTGATATCCTTCTTTGATCGACCGGAACCACTGTCGGATGATCACATATACAACATACACTTCACATAGGATCACTCCGATTTCGATAAAATTAAACGGTGCGATTGGAAGCCATACATCATAAAGAACAATTTCCATTCCCACCATAAAAAGCATAATTCCCAAAATGACAATGCATGCATCCAGACTGGCATCTTTCGTCCGGTTTTTCAGTACAATGATAAAATCGATCAAAAATGTCACCAGGAATACTCCCAAAAATACATCCTGCACCTCATAAAAGGTAAACCAGCCTGTAAGCTGTCCAATAAAAAAAACTGCCGCAAGCACGAGATGCCCCCATTGGAAAATGCGCAGGATTCTCTCCCGGGCGAGATGACACCCCACCTCTAAATAGTGATTCAGCAGAACCGGAAACAGATATAGCACACTAAACTCTATAAAATAGCAAACTGCATAGTTATTGAAAAGGAACATCTGATATTGCGACTGGCAGAAAATCCAAAGTCCGATAAAACCGATCAGCAGTGCCAGCTGACATCCATGGAATTCTGTTTCCAGCTTCTTTAATTTTACATTCATGATCAGTATAAAAATTGCCAGCACAAACAGCGAAACCGCTATCACGAATGCCCCTATGCTATCCAAAAAGACATCTGCGACCAGTTCTCCTCTCGACCCGATCCAGATTCTCCCGATTCTTCCCGATAAATTCTTATAAGAGGATAAAAATTCAATCCGGATGGTCTTTCCTGCGTAATCTTCCGGAAGTTTGATAAAAGTCCAGGAAGCCCCTCCGGTTTTCCCATGATTAATTTCTCTCATGCTCTCAAATGTATCTATTTTCTTTCCATCTACATAGACTCTGATTTCCTGTTGGGAAGATCCCAGCCGAAGATACGCATCTGAGAAGTTTGTCTCCGGAAGGTTCCTTTCGATCATAATCCGATTCTCAGCTATATTCTCTTTTGTAACATAAGGTAAATCTACGATTTTTCTTTCTTGTGTTCCCTCAATTGTCATGACCCAGTTCTCTGACAACTCGCACGATGCCCGAATAGATCTTAGCACCGGCTGATCATATACCGATGCCTGTATGAAAAAAATAACTTCCACCACCAGTATCAACAGACACATTCCAACTTGTACATACCTTTTTTTTCGTTTCTGTTCCATTTTCTTTTCTCTCATGTCTTTTCTTTTGTCACATTCTCATGACTTGTTAGATTTTATCGCATTTTTTCCCTTTTATCAATCGGCATTCTTTTTCATTATAAATACACTTTCATACTTTCTGACAGTTTCTCTTCAAGATGAATCAGCTTTCTGGTAATCTCCTTTACTCTGAATTCCGCTTCCGGATACTCATTCAGATATTTTCCAAGAGACTTGACCCCCATATTACATCCATCTGTGATTAGATCTGCGATTGTTGCATCAGACTCATTCCATACAAGCCTGACATTAGTCTTCACCCACGACATTCCCTTCGCCATCATTCCGGGCTCTTTTCCCTCATCCTGATATTCCTTCAATATTTCCTGGATTTCTTTTTCCAGCTTCTCATGTTTTTCCATACAGTCAGACAGGCATTGGTACAATTTCTTTTCGTGTACATATTCCAACACTTCCTCAATCGAAGAAATTCCCATTTTAATCCCTGCATCACATTCTCTTAATAATTTAATTGTATCCGGTTCTACCATTTTTGTTTCCACCTTTCTTTTTCTTTTGGTGAAAGTATACCCGATCAACTAAAAAATATTCTCACTACAGTATCTCTCCAGATTTTCAAGTACTTTCTTATTCAGCCGAATTACGGCCTGCCTTGTCATCCCAGATGAACGCTTCTGACATCTGACATTTTCCCGCACAAGAAGCGATTCTTCTCCAAGTCCCATCAGGGTGTCACAAAAATACCAGGTATTGTTCCGGTCCAGCCATTTCTCAATCGCATGCTGCTCAAAACAAGGACTCAGCGCCGTGTTAAATAAAATCGTATTTTCTCCGAGTGCCTCAAACTCTTCCTCGTATAACAACGTCACATTTTTACTCAGGCAACTACAAACGACATCACTTTCTTTTAATAACTCTGAAAGTTCACAGTAATGATACCCCTCCCGCTCTTCCAGTTTCGGTTTTCTCGTCCGGCTGTAATAACTGATCTGTGCTCCCATTGCGCCTAATGCTCTTGCGACTGCCTGCGCGCTTGCCCCAAGCCCAAGTAATCCGATACTCGCACCGGAAATCTCCGAACTTTCTCCTAAAAGCGGTGGATTCCCATCTGCCCCGTGAAGCCGTCCGATCAAGTTCATCAGCACATACTCTGCTACGCCTTCATCACCGTAATCCCGGATTCCTGTCACTGTGATTCCATGTTCTCTTGCATAAGCAATATCCACATTAGAACTTTTCTCTGAATACAGACTGCAGCACATCCCAATGTATACAATATTCGGACACTTTGCTAAGATTTCCTCCCCGATTGCATGTGTATAACTGACAAATACCGCATCTGCATCTCCGATTCTTTCTACAATCTCCTCTGCACTCTCTGGCTGCGAATCAAAGAAAATGATTTCCTCACAAAATTCCTTCAATTTTTCTTTACTCTCTTCCAGAATAGAAACCGGCTGGATTGCCACAAGTTTTTTTATTTTTTTCATAAGTTTTTCCTTCCCTTCCATATGTTTCAGCTATTATTTTATTATAGCACTGGATGTGACTTTGTCCTATTGGAGACAAAAAAGCAATCTATTTTCAAAACATAAAAATAAGAGCTATGCTTCACCTCACTGCATCCCATAGCTCTTATATTCCTTATTATTTTAATCTCTTCTCAATTATTTCTTCCCTCTACTCCTCTGCAATAATGTCACGCATTCTGTGTGAACGGTATTCGGGAACTGGTCAACTACCTGTACTTTTTCCAACGCATACCCTTCCCCGCATAGATATTTTAAATCTCTTGCCAATGTAGCAGAATCGCAGCTGACATAGACAATTCTGTCTGGCTGCATTTTTACCATTGTTTCAAGCAGCGCTTCCTCGCACCCTTTTCTCGGCGGATCGACAACAATCACATCGGCATGTGCCTGCTGCCCCGGATGTTCTTTCGCATAATTTTCATAATATGCCGGAAGTATTTCTTCTGCTTTCCCGACAAAAAATTCTGCATTTTTCATATCATTTAATTCTGCATTTTGTTTGGCATCTTCAATCGCCTGCGGTACAATCTCAACACCGTACACCTGCTTTGCCTTTTGTGCCAGGAAAAGAGAAATCGTTCCGATTCCGCAGTACAGATCCCACACGGTTTCCTCTCCGGTCAGCCCTGCATATTCTAATGCATATTTATAAAGCTTTTCGGTCTGTACCGGATTCACCTGATAGAACGACAGCGGAGAAATCTGATATTTTACATTTCCAATATAATCGGTAATGTAACCATCTCCCCAAAGTACTTCTATCTCTTTTCCCATAATGACATTTGTATTTTCTTTGTTCTTGCTGAAAGTTATACTCCTCATGCCCTCGATTTGAGATAACTTATCCACAAATTTGTCCGCACATGGCAGGTTATCCCCATTGATTACAAAGCAAACCATAATCTCTTTCGTCGTAAATCCATAACGGATTAAATGTGGCGCACTAGTCCGCTGCAATCCTGCTCGTTATACGCCGGGATGTGGTTCTCATTCATGATCGAAAGAATCTCCTCTAAAATCTGCTGATTCTGAGAAACCCCCAGCGCACAATCTGTATTCGGGATGATCTGATGTGTCCTTCCCGCATAGAATCCGGCGACTGCCTTGCCGTCCTTGTCCGTCCCAACCGGGAACTGTGCTTTATTCCGGTAATGAAACGGCTCGTCCATCCCACACACCGGCTGCGTGATCTTTTCTAATACTTCCGGCGCAAATCCTCCGATCCGTTCCAGATTTCCAATGACTTTTTTCTGCTTGAACTGTAACTGTTCCTGATAATCCATCTCCTGGATCTGACATCCTCCACACTGTTTTGCGACCGGACATTTTGCTTCCACACGATTTTTTGAAGGTTCAATGACACGAAGCAGCTTCGCATATCCATAGTTCTTTTTCGCCTTCATCACTTTCACTTCCACAAGATCTCCCATCACGGTATCCTTGATAAACAGTGTATATCCGTCTGCCTTTCCGATTCCCTCTCCATTGATCCCGATATCTTCGATCTTCACGACCGCTGTATCATTTTTCTTCATGATCTTCCTCCTACCATAAAATTGTATCCGTTTCCAACTTCTCTTTGCCTTTTTGGCATTTTCATCACTGCTCGCGCGTGAAGCGTGTTTTTTACATAAGAATTTCCTATGTAACAAAGAAAGCGGGTGCCGCAAAATCAATTTCTTAGACATGGTATAGTTCATCTCTGATTCGATGCAATCTATATCTTGTTGAAATTCTCTGTTTTGCAGCACCCTTTTTCATCTCTCTGTTTTTATTTCTAAATACTTGTCTTTCTTAAATTACTCTCGAACAGTCTGTTATATCCAAGCCAGTCTGTCGTATCTTTTTCTTTGAAAATCTCTGTCAAAGTCTGTAACTTGGCATCTGTGCTGTCCGCGAAATTAAGTGCCAGCGCTTCTGCCAGCGCAGGCTTTTTCGGAGAACCGTATTCTAACTCTCCGTGATGTGCAATAATGCAGTGCTTCAACTCACTTGCCAGCTTTTCCGGAAATCCCGGAATAGATCGAATCGCATCGTTTGCCATCTCGACTCCGATAATGATATGTCCGAGCAGCTGTCCATCATCCGTATAATCATTTTCCGGAAATGCGGAAAGTTCTTTTGTCTTCCCGATATCATGGTACATCGCCGCCGCATACAGAAGATCTTTATTCAGGATTGGATACGCCCCTACATAGTATTCACACATTTTGACAATACTGAGCGTGTGCTCCAAAAGACCTCCTGCAAATCCGTGATGTACACTCTTTGCCGCAGAGTGTGCCTGAAACCGCTTAATAAATGCCGCATCGTCTTTGAAATAATACTCCACTGCTCTTCTCAAATATTCATTATCAATCTGTGCAACATATTTCATCAACTCCTGATACATTCCCTCGACACTCTTCTCACTTGTCGGCATGTAGTCTGCCGCCACATACTCATCTTCAAATGCCTTGCGGATCTGCTTGATATTCAGCTGAAGATTTCCATTATAGCAAATGACATCTCCGAATACTTCGATAAAATCCATCTCATCATAGTCTGCAATTCCATTAGAATTTGGATCCCACACTTTTCCGTCTAAAGTTCCCGTTTTATCCTGTAAAATCAGATTGTCATATGCCTTTCCATTTCTCGTTTCTGCAGAGCGCTTTCCTTTGCACAAATAAATACAGCGGATGGTCTCTCCCTCATGTAATGTATTAATATATCTCATTTCTGTCCTCTTTCTATTATAATATTCTCATTTTAATTCTTCTATTTCTTCTCGGCTCCTCCGATGACAACGGTATAACTGATCTCCACATATCCTTCGGAGCCAAGTCTTTTTGCCGACAACTTCACTTCATCTCCCGGCTGAAATGTCAGTAGTTTGTTATGCAGTGCTTTCACGGTCACCACCGGATCGCCGTCCATTGCAGTGATAATATCTCCACACTGAACTCCTGCAGCCATTCCCGGAGAATCTGCCTCAATCTCTTTAATATAGATTCCTTTCGGAAGTTTCTGTGCCTCTGCAATTTCATCCGTCACATTCGTTCCGACGATACCGATATATGGAACACTGTTGCCATTTAGCAGCTTTTCCAGTTCTTCTTTCACATCCGAAACTGCAAGGACACGCAGTGTACTGCTTTCATCCGTCACCTGTTCGGCAGCAAATGTAAATCCGATGACTTCACCGTCGATATTAAATAACACACCGCTCCCTTGTCTGGAGGCAGGTATGTCTGTGTCCAACAGCCGGTATACTCGGTCTGCTACACTGACTGTATTTTTATTGGAACTGATAATGCCATATCCCATCCCTTTGGAGTAACCAAACAGACTTCCCAATGCAATCACTACATCTCCTTTGTAAGTCATGTTAGAATTGCCAAGGACAGCCTCCTGGATCTGATTCTTTGTGCTGTCACTGACCTGATTCCGATCAACCGCAAGCACGGCAATCCCCAATACCGCATCCTTCTTTCTGACTGCAGCATCACAGGATGCGCCATCTCCAAATGTCACCTGAATCTGCTCTGCATCCTTGATGGCACTTCCCATCGTCAGGATCAGATATTCTCTGCTGTTGGACGGCATGATCACGCCACATGCACCGGTTCCTTCTTTTCGCTCTTCCTCTGTCCAGTTATCATCTTCTCCGGCAGAAGTTACTGAGACAATACTTTTGTTCGCCTCCGCAGCGACCTGGTACATCGCACGTTCCAGCTCTTCAAAATTTTCAAGGGTAAGCTCCGGCTCTCTTTCTTCTTCCTCTGCCTTTGCTTCCTGTGGATGTTCTTCAGGTTCCTCGTCCTTTGGAATGGTAATCTCTTCTTCTGCATTCAGCTGTTCATCAACCCATGGTTGGAACACACAAAAACTAATACTGGCAAACGCACCGAATAGAATTCCTGCCGCCGCCAGCCCGGCTGCCTTATGCATGAGCTTTTTTCGATTCAGAGGCTTCTCCTTGATTACCTCCTGCAAAAAAGAAAATTTTTCTGGTCCTTCCTTGTTCTCCATAGACATGACGTATCTCCTTTTTCATCCTCTTTACAGTATACCCTAACATTTGTCAATGTTCAATAAGTATAGAATATTTCTGCTTTCCTTTATTACAAATATAAGGTAGAATGGAAACAGGTGAATGATTATGAATAAAAAGAACTTTAAAAAAACTAGAATACAACAAAATAACTGAATTACTTGCAGAGCAGGCTTCTTCCCCGGGCGGAAAGATACTCTGCAGCCATTTGGCTCCGATGACCTCCCTGGCCGAAATCACAACCGCGCAAGAACAGACCGCGGCGGCTTTTACAAGAATTGTAAAAAAGGACGTCTCTCTTTCAGCGGTGTATACACTGTGGAAGATTCTCTGATGCGTCTGGAGATTGGCGGAGCGCTCGGCTGTAATGAACTGCTCCGCATCTGCAAATTACTGGAAGTGACAAACCGTGCCAAAGCTTACGGGCGGCACGAGACTGTGGACGAAGAGCAGGACTGCCTCGACGTGTATTTCGATCAGCTGGAACCACTGTCGATCCTTGCCGGCGAGATCCGCCGCTGCATTATCGATGAAGATGAGATCAGCGATGACGCGAGCAGTACCCTGAAGCACATTCGAAGAAGTATTTCCCAGACAAACGATAAAGTACATTCTACGCTGCTTTCGCTTGTCAACGGCTCTCTGCGTACTTATCTGCAGGATGCCATTATTACGATGCGCGGAGACAGATATTGTCTTCCAGTCAAAGCGGAATACCGCAGCCAGGTACAGGGAATGATCCACGACCAGTCTTCTACCGGTTCGACACTCTTTATTGAACCAATGGCTGTCGTAAAGTTAAATAATGATTTAAAAGAACTTTACGGAAAGGAGCAGGAAGAGATCCAGGTGATCCTTGCCAATCTCAGCGCAGATGCCGCCGGCTATGTGACGGAGATTCGCAGAAACTATAAGCTGCTTACAGAACTGGACTTTATCTTCGCAAAGGGTTCCTTTGCCCTCTCCTTAAATGCAAGCAAACCGATTTTTAACGACCATGGCTATATCCATATCCGTGAAGGACGCCATCCGCTTCTCGATAAGAAAAAGGTAGTCCCGATCACGGTCACACTGGGAGATGCCTTTGATCTTCTGATTGTAACTGGTCCGAACACTGGCGGAAAAACCGTATCGCTAAAAACAGTCGGTCTTTTCACGCTGATGGGGCAGGCAGGACTTCATATTCCTGCACTGGATCGCTCAGAATTGGCGCTGTTCCACGAAGTGTATGCGGATATCGGCGATGAGCAAAGTATCGAGCAGAGTCTCAGTACCTTCTCTTCTCATATGACCAATATCGTTTCCTTCCTGCAGCACGTGGATGAGCACTCTCTTGTGCTGTTCGATGAGCTCGGCGCCGGAACCGATCCAACCGAAGGAGCTGCACTTGCAACTTCCATTCTGTCCTACCTGCACGAGCGGAAAATCCGCACGATGGCAACGACTCATTACAGTGAGCTGAAAGTCTATGCACTTTCCACTCCAGGTGTAGAAAATGCCTGCTGTGAATTTGACGTAGAGACACTCCGTCCAACTTACCATCTGCTGATCGGTATCCCGGGAAAGAGTAATGCCTTCGCGATTTCCAGTAAACTTGGTCTGCCGGATTATATTATCGCAGATGCGAAAGAACGTCTGTCCGAACAGGATGAATCCTTTGAAGATCTCCTTGCAGACCTCGAAAACAGCAGACGTACCATTGAGAAAGAACAGCAGGAAATCGCTGCCTACAAGCGCGAAGTAGAAGCTCTGAAACAGAAATTAGAGCAAAAACAAGAACGCCTTGACGAGCGCAAAGAGCGTATTATCAATGAAGCAAACGAAAAAGCAAACGCGATTCTCCGCGAGGCAAAAGAAGTTGCTGACGAGACTATGAAGAACTTCCGCAAGTTTGGGAAAGAAAATATCTCTGCCGCAGAGATGGAACGCGAGCGCGAACGACTCCGCCAGAAGATCAAAAGACCGGATCCGGTGTGAAGCTTGATACGAAAAAACCGAAAAAACAGCATAAACCAAGTGATTTCAAACTCGGCGAGGCTGTAAAAGTGCTCAGCCTCAATCTGACCGGAACCGTAAGTTCTCTTCCAAATGCGAAAGGAGATCTTTTCGTACAGATGGGAATCCTTCGCTCCCAGGTAAATATCTCCGATCTGGAGATCATCGATGAACCTGTGATCACGGGGAAACATCTGCAGAAGACTTCCTCCGGAAAGATGAAAATGAAAAAGACCATGTCTGTCCGCCCAGAGATTAACCTACTCGGAAAGACAGTAGACGAGGCAATCGCAGAACTTGACAAATATTTGGATGATGCGTACATGTCGCACATCAGTCCCGTCCGCATCGTGCACGGCAAGGGAACCGGTGCACTCCGCAGCGGTATCCATAACTATTTAAAACGACAAAAACATGTAAAATCTTACCGCCTCGGTGCGTTCGGTGAAGGAGATGCCGGCGTCACGATCGTGGAATTTAAGTAGTAGATTTGAAATAAAGGAGGGATTCCTACCCCATGGTAACTAAACAGAAAATCTTAATCGTCGATGACGATGAAAATATTGCAGAGCTGATCTCCCTCTATCTTTTGAAAGAATGCTTCGACACGATGATGGTACATGACGGCGAGGAGGCGTTAGCTGCATTTGACAGCTATTCGCCAAATCTCGTACTGCTTGACTTAATGCTGCCGGGCATCGACGGTTATCAGGTCTGCCGCGAGATTCGGGCAAAATCAGATACTCCGATCATCATGCTCTCCGCAAAGGGAGAAGTCTTTGATAAAGTACTTGGTCTCGAACTTGGTGCAGATGACTACATGATCAAGCCTTTTGATTCCAAAGAGCTTGTCGCAAGAGTCAAAGCAGTGCTCCGCCGCTACCAGGCACCTAGACAGGAAACTGCTGCCGCAGAGAAAGGCAAATGCGTTTCCTACCCTGGCATTGAGATCAACTTGACGAACTACTCTGTCGTCTGTGACGGAAAAGTAGTCGAAATGCCTCCAAAGGAACTGGAACTGCTTTATTTCCTCGCATCCTCACCAAATCAAGTATTTACAAGAGAACAGCTCCTCGACCAAATCTGGGGCTACGAATACATCGGAGATACAAGAACTGTCGATGTGCATATCAAGCGTCTGCGCGAAAAAATCAAGGACCATCCGACATGGAGTCTCGGCACCGTGTGGGGTATCGGGTACAAGTTTGAGGTGAAATAGTATGCGCAGCACTTTATACTTAAAATTTATCAGCATTTATCTGATCTTCGGATTTCTCTGCCTGTTCACAGTCGCCACACTCACCCATGAGCTGACGATCTCCGAGCTGGAAGAAGATACTTCTGATACCCTTTATAAAGAAGCCACCCTGCTCGCCAATGATTACCTGACCGGATATTTTACAGACGATCTGACACTTTCCGACATTCACACGCAGTTAAATGGGATGTCGACCTATCTGCATGCATCAACATGGTTCATTGACCGCACTGGACAGGTGATTCTATCTGCGGGAGCAGATGAAATGCCGGTTCCGCCATCCGAAATCCCAGACTTTGATCCTGCGGAAAATGGCAGTTCCAAATATCTGCTCGGAACTTACCATGATCTTTTTGATAAAAAAGTCATCACAGTGATTGCACCGGTCACACAAGGCTTTACAACGAAGGGATATCTGCTGCTGCACAAACCTTACGAAGATCTCGAACAGCAGACTTCTTCTTTATTGCGAAATGTCTATATTACCATTGTTGTCATCTACATTTTATCTTTCTGCATACTGCTGGCATTCCACTTTTTCATTTACCAGCCGCTGCGGAAGATCACAGAGGCTGCCACCCAGTATGCCTCCGGCAATCTGACTTATGAGATCCCGGTGCGGACAGAAGACGAGATGGGCTATCTGTCTGCCTCTCTCAACTATATGGCAGCACAGCTCAAAGATATGGAAGACTATCAGAAGAAGTTCATCGCTAATGTCTCCCATGACTTCCGCTCTCCGCTGACATCCATCAAAGGATATGTGGAAGCGATTGTCGATGGAACAATCCCACAAGAACTTCAGGGAAAATATTTGAACATCATACTGTTTGAGACGGAGCGCCTGACGGATCTGACAAAAGATCTTCTGACATTAAATGAATTTGACACGAAAGATCTTCTGCTTGACAAGACCAACTTCAATCTGCACGACACGATCAAACACACTGCCGCTTCTTTTGAAGGAACTTGTACCTCCAAGAAAATTTCAATTGAACTGCTCTTTGACCCGCGCATCCAGAATGTCTTTGCCGACCGCGGTAAGATTCAGCAAGTCTTATACAACTTGCTGGACAATGCAATCAAATTTAGTAATCCGAACTCTTCCATCGTGCTCGAGACGACCGAACGCAATGGAAAAGTATTCGTCTCCGTCAAGGACTCCGGAATCGGGATTCCGAAAAAAAGTCTCACAAAAGTGTGGGAGCGTTTCTATAAGAGCGATCTCTCCCGCGGAAAAGACAAGAAAGGAACCGGGCTCGGACTTGCGATCGTCAAGGAAATCATTCAGGCACATGGGGAAAATATCAACGTCATCAGCACCGAAGGAGTCGGCACAGAATTTATTTTCTCACTCACAAAAAGCAGTGAAAATTAATCTCTTCCTTACACGAAAAGAAACGATACAAAAAAGAGAAACACATTTCCTCCACTGAAATGTCGTTTCTCTTTTTTGATGATTTGTATTAGTATCTGCATTGATTGCAGCTTTATCTGCTTTCGAATTTCATATTCCTTTCCTCACTAATACAAAATACGGCCGATATTTTTATCCTCCATATTATCTTTTGTCACCCACACATATCCTGTATCAACAACTGCCTCATTTCCTTGATTCGCGATGGAACGCGCACAGGCAATCACAGTCGCATATCCCATACCATACGGATTCTGAACAACAAGACCTTCCAGTTCTCCATTCTCCAGCGCCTCCATCTGTTTCTCTCCTCCGTCGAATCCGATTATCTTGAGATTCTTGGCAGCCTCTGCCTGCTTAGTATCTTTTGACTGCTTCATCTCATTGACAATCGACAGTACTTTCTGTGTCGCATCCACATTGGTTGTAAAACAGCCCGTCACATCCGGGTGCTGCTCCAGAATATACTGGATTGCCTGCTCATCAGTAAAGTCTTCCTTCTGCGCTGCCTTCTCATCTTCTGGATTGATTTTCGCTTCCTGGTTCTTCTTCTCTGCCAAAAGTCCTTTCACGTCTTCCAGATTATCCAGATAGACAACTTCCGCGATCTCAACTTCCGGATAATCTTTTGCGAGTGTATCCGCAAAACCACTCTGACGCTCTCTCGCAGTAGTAGACTTAGAATCGTGGACAAATACGAGTACCTTTCCCTTGTTATCTAATGCCGTAGCCAGATTCACTGCTGCAGTCTGTGCTGCTTCTGTATTATTGGTAGCGCAGAGTGACTGCAGTCCCTGGTAATCACTTCCGGAATCAAAGGCAACAATTGGAATTCCATTCTCTGTAGCAAGATCAAACTGCACCGAACAAGCATTGGAGTCAATGATCGCAATCCCAACTGCATTTGGATAGCGAGCCAGTTCTTCATCTAAAATATTAATCTGCTCGTCCACGCTCTCACTCTCGCTCGGACCACTGTAATTTAACTTAATCTTATCTTCCCCTTTGTAACCCAGTGCACTGTTCAATTCCGATACTGCTTGCTTGGCGCCTTTTTCTACCATCTTCCAATATTCGGTTCCGGCTTCCTTCCCGATCAGGGAAATGTATGTTCCCGGTTCCAGGGTAAGACCGTCCACATTGCTGTATGCCTGCGGAGAAATAATATTTAAATTGCCCTGTCCTTCTTTCTCTTTCGGCTCCTCTTTTTCTGTATCTGCCTGTGTCTGTGTATCTTGCTTCTCTTCCTCTGCTTCCTTCCCACAAGAAGAAAATAGAAGCATTGCACTCATCAGACATGCCAGCCCTATGATGCTCTTCCTTCTTCTCTGCATTTTTTACACACTCCATTTTTTCATTCTGAACGTATATTTCAAAGCCTATGTCACACACTTGTAAATATACGTAAAATCTTCGGGCACCGGCAATGACTTTTCACAATTTTAAAAGAAAAAAATCAACTTCCGTCCACCCTCTAGGTTATTACCTATCTACTATACACTAAATTACAAAAAATAGAAGAAATTTTTTCTTAAATTTTTATAAGGTTTTATACAGTGTTCACAATTTGTATACTGTATGCAATTTAGTACAATCCAACCTATTGACTTTTCTTATAGCAAATTGATATAATCTAAGTGAATTATTTAACAAACATTTTACAAACTACTAACTTTTTTACAACGATTTAGGAGGAAATATAATGGAAAAAAACTGGAACTCTAGTTGGGACGGATTCAAGCCAGGACGTTGGAACCGTACATCAGTAAACGTACGTGACTTCATTCAGTCAAACTACACACCATATGAGGGGGACGATTCTTTCTTAGCAGGTCCTACAGAAGCTACAAAGACTCTTTGGGCTCAGGTAATGGATCTTTCAAAGCAGGAACGCGAAGCAGGCGGAGTTCTTGACATGGATACAAAAATTGTATCAAGCATCACTTCCCATGCAGCAGGTTACTTAAACAAAGACTTAGAACAGATCGTTGGTTTCCAGACAGATAAACCATTCAAACGCTCTTTACAACCTTACGGTGGTATCCGTATGGCTCAGAACGCCTGCCATGAAAATGGATATGAAGTTGACCCTGAAATCGTAAAAATCTTTACAGAATACAGAAAAACACACAATCAGGGTGTATTTGATGCCTACACACCAGAGATGAGAGCAGCAAGAAAATCTGGTATCATCACAGGACTTCCGGATGCATACGGACGTGGACGTATCATCGGTGACTACCGCCGTGTTGCTTTATACGGAACAGACTGGCTGATCGCAGACAAGAAAGAACAGCTTGCTACTTCTTTAGTGAGAATGACAGGAGATAACATCCGTCTTCGTGAAGAATTATCTGAGCAGATCCGCGCACTTGGCGAATTAGCAAAATTAGGAGAAATCTACGGATACGATATTACAAAACCAGCTTCCAATGCAAAAGAAGCTATCCAGTGGTTATACTTTGGATACCTTGCAGCTGTTAAAGAACAAAACGGTGCAGCAATGAGTCTTGGACGTACTTCTACATTCCTTGATATCTATATCCAGCGTGACTTAGAAAGAGGACTGATCACAGAGGAACAGGCTCAGGAATACATTGACCACTTCATCATGAAGCTTCGTCTTGTAAAATTTGCACGTACACCAGAATACAATGCATTATTCTCCGGTGACCCGACATGGGTAACAGAGTCTATCGGTGGTGTTGGTGTTGACGGACGTCCGCTCGTAACAAAGACGTCTTTCCGTTACCTTCACACATTAGACAACCTTGGAACAGCTCCAGAACCGAACTTAACAGTTCTCTGGTCTACTCGTCTTCCAAAAGCATTTAAAGAATACTGTGCGAAGATGTCTATCAAATCATCTTCTATCCAGTATGAAAACGATGATTTAATGCGTCCGACTCACGGAGATGACTACGCAATCGCATGCTGTGTATCTTCTATGAGAATCGGTAAGGAAATGCAGTTCTTCGGAGCTCGTGCAAACCTTGCAAAATGTTTATTATACGCAATCAACGGTGGTGTGGATGAGAAATCCAAAGTACAGGTAGGACCAAAATACCGTCCGGTAGAAGGTGAATACCTTGACTACAATGATGTTATGGCTAAATTCGACGACATGATGGAATGGCTTGCTGAATTATATGTAAACACATTAAATATCATCCACTACATGCATGACAAATATTGCTACGAAAAAATCCAGATGGCTCTTCATGACCGTGAAGTAAAACGTTACTTTGCAACAGGTATCGCAGGACTTTCTGTTGTAGCTGACTCTTTAAGTGCAATCAAATATGCAAAAGTAAAACCGATCAGAGACGAAGATGGATTAGTAGTAGACTACGAAGTAGAGGGAGATTTCCCGAAATACGGTAACAACGATGATGATGTAGATGAGATCGCAGTAACTGTTGTACGTTCTTTCATGGACAAGATCAGAAAACATCACACATACCGTCACGGTGTTCCTACAACTTCTATCCTTACTATCACATCTAACGTTGTATATGGTAAGAAGACAGGTAACACACCAGACGGAAGAAAGCTTGGAGAACCTTTAGCACCAGGAGCAAACCCAATGCACGGACGTGACTCTCACGGAGCATTAGCTTCCCTTGCATCTGTAGCTAAGATTCCATTCAGACATGCTCAGGACGGAATTTCCAACACATTCTCTATCATTCCGGGAGCACTTGGAAAAGAAGATAAGATCTTTGCAGGTGACCTTGACCTTGACAGAATCGAAGAATGTGGAAACCAGGCTTGCAACATTCCAAACATCATGGACAGCATCGACAACGAATAATCTGTCCGACAATACAAAAACCAGATAAAGAAAAACCAAAATCAAGGAGGATAACACTATGGCAGTAAATCAGCAGCAGGTAGATAACTTAGTAAATATGTTAGACGGATACGTAGAGCAGGGTGGACACCACTTAAATGTAAACGTATTTACAAGAGAAACATTATTAGATGCTCAGAAGCACCCAGAAAACTACCCACAGTTAACTGTTCGTGTTTCAGGATACGCTGTAAACTTTATCAAACTTACAAAAGAACAGCAGGACGACGTTATTTCCCGTACATTCCACGAAGGAATGTAATGTAACGGCAGAGGGATCCGTCTGATGACATATCGTCTATGTCATCGGACGTTCTGTTCTCCGTATCGAATTGCAATAATGACTTCAAGGGGCTGCCGCCGAAATGGTTTCTGATCTTTCCATTCTGCGACAGCCTTTTTTCATACCGAACTTTATCATACTGAAAGGCAGGTGTCTTTTATGACAAAAGGATATATACATTCGATTGAAAGCTGTGGAACCGTAGATGGCCCGGGACTGCGCTACGTAATCTTTCTTCAGGGCTGCCCGATGCGCTGTCTGTACTGTCACAATCCAGATACATGGGAGCCAAACATCGGAGAACAACAAAGTGTAGAGGAAGTACTCGAAGGCTTCTACTCTAATCTCCCATTTTACCGCCATGGCGGTGTGACTGTGACAGGCGGTGAACCAATGATGCAGATGGATTTTCTGATCGAGCTCTTTACAAAGCTGAAGAAAGATCATATCCACACCTGTATCGATACTTCTGGGATTATGTTTCAGCCATCCAATGCAGTATTTATGGAAAAGCTGGAAAAGCTCCTTCAGGTCACAGATCTGATCATGCTTGACATCAAACATATCAACGGAGAAGAACACAAGAAACTGACTGCACACTCCAATGAGCGTATCCTGGCATTTGCACGCTATCTCGATGAGCAAAACATTCCGATCTGGGTACGCCATGTGATTGTTCCCGGCATCACTTTCTATCAAGAATATCTGGAACAACTTGGCACATTTCTCGGAACACTGAACAATGTCAAAGCGCTTGATATTCTTCCTTACCACTCTATGGGAAAGGCAAAATATGATAACCTTCATATGGATTATCCGTTAAAGGATACTCCAGAACCAAGTAAAGAAGATGCAGAGGCTGCCAAACGTGTTGTTCTCGCTGCATATAAGCATGAAAAGCAGCGTCTGAACAAACTGTCGGAAGAACTTTAAGACAAATTGTTCCGGTCCCTGCTCTGTTGTCTTCTAGTCTTTTTGTGCTCTGATTGAAACGCTTTTTCTTTGTATTAAATTCAGAGCACAAAATAGACTTGTATATTTGGCTCATTTGTATTAAAATAAACACAAATAGGCAGAGTTCATTCTGCCACAGAAAAGGAGGATACATACTATGGCACACGTAATTAGCGATGAATGTGTAAGCTGTGGAGCTTGCGAAGCTGAATGTCCAGTTGGAGCAATCTCTCAGGGAGCAGATCACTACGAAATCAATGCTGATGCTTGCGTAGACTGTGGAGCTTGTGCTGCACAATGTCCAACAGGAGCTATCTCTGCTGAATAATTCAGATATGGCTGTCTGGCAGCCAACATAGCCCAGTAAGTATATAGGCAAAAAAGTGGGACGGATCAGATGTAATGTCTGATCCGTCCCCTTTTTTGCAGCATAAACTTGTCCTAAAAAATCATGTTATACTCCATCTTTTGTTCACTTCATGCTATCCTTCCAGCAATTTTCTCAACTTTCCAACCGGTGATATCTTCACACTCTCGCGTCTGATCTGCTGCTGCTGTCTGATCAGGCTGTCCAGCTTGCGGTAATGTTCTTCTTCTTTCTGCTCTTTCAGATGAAACAACGTTTCCATCTCGCCAAGTACATTCTTTGTAACTGTATGACTGACTTCCTGCGCAAGCTTCGTATTATTCTCCACGATAACTTTCTGAAGTGCCTCCCCGATAAAGCTCTGAACTTGCAAAAACTTGTCCGTATCCACCACTTCCGGCTGTGCCTTGACAAGCTGTCCTTCTGTCTGACTCATTCTGCTGTTCTCCCTTTCCTCCATCTCTGCCAGCTTTTTCTTCTTCTGTTCCCGCGCTTTCTTTAATTCTGGTATGACGGTCTTTAACTCTCTCAACTGCATGCTCTGCTCTTTGAGATCCTTAATGCAGTGAAATAAACGGATGTCATCTTCTGTATAGTAACGGTGCCCCATCTCTGTCCTGCCGATCGGAAGGTCAAGTTCTTCCTCCCAGTATCTCAGCACATGTGCCTCCACCCCGACTCTCTTTGCAGCTTCTGAAATCATATAGTGAACTTCGCCCATAAAAATAACCTCCAATATGTAATAACCTATAAAGATTATAACATATTGAAGGTCTGTTCTTTTGCTCTTTCCATCGCAAGTTTCGCCATTATTCCTGCTTTCTCGTCGCATTGGCAAACTTCGTATAATTTGGAAGCCATGCAAGATTCACAGTTCCGATCGGACCGTTTCTCTGTTTCGCAATGATGATCTCTGCAATGTTCTTCATATCTGTATCTTTGTTATAATAATCATCACGGTAAATAAACATCACCACGTCGGCATCCTGCTCGATTGCACCAGATTCTCGAGGTCTGACATCATCGGACGATGATCCGGCCTCTGCTCTACGGCACGGCTCAGCTGAGAAAGTGCAATAACCGGTACATTCAGCTCTCTGGCAAGTCCTTTCAATGATCTGGAAATATCCGAAATCTCCTGCTGTCTGGATTCTGCACGTCCGCCTACACGTCCGGTCATCAACTGCAAATAGTCGATGATGATCAGGTCTAACCCTTGCTCCAACTTAAACTTTCTGCACTTAGAGCGGAGTTCTGAAATAGAGATTCCCGGCGTATCATCAATGATCATCTTAGACTTTCCAATCACTCCAGCTCCTTCAATCAGCTTCTCCCAATCGGAATCCTTCAGATTACCGGTACGGAGCAGCTGTGCATCTACCTGAGACTCCAAAGAAAACAGACGGTTCACCAACTGTTCCTTGGACATCTCAAGACTGAAGATTGCCACCGTCTTATTGCTGCGAAATGCCACATGCTGTGCGATATTAAGCACGAACGCTGTCTTTCCCATAGACGGTCTCGCTGCCACGAGGATCAGATCAGACGGCTGCAGGCCGGATGTTTTATAATCAAGATCAATGAACCCTGTCGGAATTCCGGTGACAGTTCCCTTCGTCTTGGAAGACTTCTCGATCTTATCTAATGCATTTAACACGACCTGCTTGATTGGAACATAGTCTCCGGTATTTCTCTTCTGTACAAGTTCAAATACTCTCTTCTCCGTCGTCTCAAGCACCGCCTCCAACGAATCCCGACCGAGATAACACATGTTCTCAATCTCCTCATTCAGCTTGATCAGTTTCCGCAGCATCGATTTTTCCATGACGATCTCTGCATAATATTTTACATTCGCAGAAGTCGGAACTGCTGTCAGAAGATCTCTTGCAAATTCAAGGCTGGTGATTTCCGGCGGAACATCCTTTTCTTTCAGACGCTCCTGAAGGGTGATCAGATCGACCGGCTTCCCTTCATTGAAAAGTTCCACCATAGCCTCAAACAGAATGCCATATGCCGTCTGGTAAAAATCTTCCCGGCTGACGATTTCTGCCGCTGTCATGATCGCATCCTTGTCCATCAGCATTGCGCCGACAACGGATTGCTCCGCCTCGAGGCTGTGCGGAAGGACTCTCTTGATCAATGCCTCTTCCATGCGTTCCACCTACGCTTCTGTGACAACGACTTTCAGATCTGCTGTCACCCTTGTGTGAAGTTTCACCTGAACGATATGTGTTCCCAATGTCTTGATTGCTTCTTTTAACTGAATTTTCTTCTTGTCAATATCATATCCCATTTGCTCTTTGACTGCATGTGCCACTTCTTTGGAAGAAACAGATCCGAAAGTTCTGCCGCCTTCTCCAACTTTGATCTGCAGTGTCACTTTTCCTGCTGCAATCTTCTCTGCGAGTGCTTTGGCAGCCTCTAACTGCTCCTGCGCAATCTTTTCTTCGTTCGCTTTCTGAAGCTTCAGGTCATTTAAATTCTTTCCAGTTGCTTCGAGACCTAATTTCTTCGGCAAGATAAAGTTTCTTGCGTACCCGTCATTGACGTTTACGATCTCTCCCTTTTTCCCAAGTGCCTTTACATCTTCTAATAAAATTACTTTCATTATATATCTCCTCCTTCTATCATCTCGTCCAGTGTGCCTTTGATCATCCCAATGACTTCCTCGACTTCCATATCGGAAAACTGTGCTCCTGCTACGTTGATATGGCCGCCTCCGCCGAGACGTTCTGCAATCACCTGAACATTTACCTCATCAATGGCGCGGGCGCTCAAATACACCTTCCCATTGTATGCTGTCAATACAAACGATGCACGGATCCCCGCAATGTTGAGCAGCTCATTCGCTGCCTGGGCTCCGACGATCGTCGGACTTTCAATTCCTTTGCCCGGACACTCCGCAATAGCAAATTCACCTCTGTATACCTCTGCTCTGCGCACCGTCTCCGCCTTTGCACGATACGAATCCATATCATCTCGGAACATCTTTCTCACCCGGGTGATATCTGCACCACAGCGCCTCAAAAATGCTGCCGCCTCAAAGGTTCTCACACCGGTTCTGCTCACAAAGTTATTTGTATCGATCATGATTCCCGCATACATACAGTCTGCTTCCACCGCCTTGATCCGGATATCATCCGCAATGTACTGCAGCACTTCTGCGACCATCTCACAGGTGGAAGATGCATACGGTTCAATATAAGATAATACTGCATTATCAATGCTGTTGCTTCCCTGCCGGTGATGATCGAGCACGACGATCGTCTTTGTCATACCAAGCAGTTCCTCACACTCTGTCAGTTCCGGCTTATTTGTGTCGACTACAACAACCATCGTATTTTCCGTTACCACATCCTCCACCTGAGAGGAAGTAAGAAACAGATCTTCATCGTATGCCGCATTATCCCGTATACGCTCATACAGCGGTCTGACAGAACTTGTAATATCGTTGATCACGATATGTACTTTCTTCTCCATAATTGTAGCCGCACGATAAATACCGATTGCCGCTCCAAAAGAATCTACATCCCCGATCTTATGTCCCATGACAATGACTTTGTCCTTCGCGGCAATAAATTCCCGCAGAGCTTCTGCCTTGACTCGCGCCTTCACACGCGTATTCTTTGCCACCTGTTCGCGCTTTCCGCCAAAATACGTAATATTGTTCGCATCCTTTACAACCGCCTGGTCACCCCCTCTTGCAAGTGCAAGATCGATTGCCACCCGGGCATAGTTGTAACTCTGTGCATAAGTGTCGGTACTCATCCCAAGACCGATACTGAGTGTCGCCGGCATCTCATTTCCAATGCTAATGCCCTTGACCTCCTCTAACAATGCAAACTTATCTTCTTTCAACTGTTGGAAATACTTTTTCTTAATCACGATAAAGTATTTATCCTTCTCCATTTTCTTGACGATCCCGTCAATCTTTGCAATATACTGATTAATCTTCCGGTCGATCAACGCTACCAAAAGTGACTGTCTGACTTCCTCAACACTCTCGATGACTTCATCAAAGTTATCAATGTAGATCAGACCTGCTACCATCTTCTGTGCATCATTTTCGCGAATGTACTTATTCAGTTCTGTGACATCCTTCAGGTAGATTGCAATAAAGTATTCCTTCTCCTTGGGAAGCTGCAAAAGTTCCTCTGTCTCACTAAATCCTTCCACAGATACTTTGTGCATAGCTACTGAATATTCCTTCTCCTTGTAAATAACATTCAGCTGCACCTGCTCAGATTCCGCTTTTGGAAATACGCCCCGGTTCAGTTCCGGGATGACCTTATTAATATACTTCTCTGCCTTGTCGCCCTGCCCCGTCACTACTTTGAAACTGTCATTCATCCATATAATCTGCCCATCATCCATCAGAAGTGCATACGGAATGGAAAGTTCCTTCAGCAGTGTATTCTGAACAACACCATACTGTGCTGCGAACTGTACCAGTCTGCCATGATCAGCGACTTACTGTACATATAGAGCACACCTACTCCGATTCCATACACTGTCACAATGATTGCCATCATGATTCCTGCCTGACTGCTCGTAAAAAAGATCCAGATGGTCATCGCTACGAGCAGGATCAGCATAAAGATCGGCCACTGCATGTAAAAGCGGAGCTGCCCTTTTAATCGAATATCCTTCTTCATATTTTAACCCTCAATAGAACTAAAGTTACCGTTAAATTATACCACTTTTCCCCCCCGATATGGAAGTACCAATCCTTGGACAGACAATCTGCTTCCTAAAATGCTCGAACCAAAAAAGAGAGAATCCAATCCCTCTGTAACCAGATCTTGTCTTCTCTTCTTTCTCTCTATGAGATTCTCATATCTTTTTATGCTTCATATCCGTTTGGATTGTTTGACTGCCATCTCCATGAGTCTTCGCACATCTCATCGAGTCCTCTCTCAGCTTCCCATCCAAGTTCTTCTTTTGCTTTTGCAGGGTCTGCGTAGCAAGTTGCAATATCTCCGGCTCTACGCGGTTTGATCTCATATTTAATCTCTTTTCCGCATGCTTTGCTGAATGCTTTTACCATATCCAGAACAGAATATCCATTTCCTGTTCCAAGGTTGTAGATGCATACACCGGCTTTCTCTTCAATCTTCTTCAATGCTTTCACATGACCAAGTGCAAGGTCTACGACATGGATATAATCGCGCACACCTGTTCCGTCATGTGTATCATAGTCATCTCCGAATACTCCGAGACACTCTAACTTCCCAACTGCCACCTGTGTAATATAAGGCATTAAGTTGTTCGGGATTCCTTTCGGGTTTTCTCCGATTGTTCCGCTCTTATGTGCTCCTACCGGATTAAAGTAACGGAGTAATACGACATTCCATTCCGGATCTGCTGTATGTAAATCTGTGAGGATCTGCTCTAACATTGACTTCGACCAGCCGTATGGGTTTGTACACTGTCCCTTCGGGCATTCTTCTGTGATCGGTACAAATGCCGGATCTCCATATACTGTTGCAGAAGAACTGAAGATAATGTTCTTCACTCCCGCATTTCTCATTGCATCGCAGAGTACCAGTGTTCCTGCAATGTTGTTGTCATAATACTCTAATGGTTTTACAACAGATTCTCCAACTGCTTTTAATCCTGCGAAATGAATGACTGCATCGATGTCTTCTTTCTCAAATATATTCTTTAACGCCTCTGCATCGCGGATATCTGCCTCATAAAATGGGATTGGTTTTCCGACGATCTTCTCAACACGTTTTAAAGATTCCTTGCTGGAATTACATAAGTTATCTAATACAACAACGTCATATCCTGCATTCACTAATTCGATGCATGTATGGCTTCCGATATATCCGGCTCCGCCTGTTACTAAAATTGCCATGTTCGTATCCTCCTGTTTTTTACGATTTGTAGGGTAACATGAGAAATCTCTCTCTTCTTCTATTATAATACCGTACTGCGGGCAGTACAACTATTTTTTATATTTTTTGTTTTAAAACATTTTTCTGTTTTAAACTTATTTCTCACAAATTCTTTCAAATCTTCTCTACGGATTTCCCACACACTCTCAAGAAACATTCTTACTTAAACATTATATTTCCTGATGATCTCCTGCATGATATCCCATTTTGCTTCCATATCTTCCACAAGCTTAAACTGTGTACGGCAGCGGTCAAGATTGTGATGTTCTCTGTGGATCTTAAAGTAATGATCTCCTTCAAGATAATCTGTTAAGAAACGCATACCACATTCAAATGTCATAACCTTTGCTCCCATTGGCATCAACTCGATCTCTTTCTTTGTAAGTTTTCCGCCACATCCTTCGATGTATCCTTTCGCATACAGATCAAATAATTCCATATCGCAGGACACTTTGCTCAGATCGATTTCATCTTCTGCTCCTGTACTTGCTCCAAAACGGATAGAATCCCCAAAGTCATTCATTGCAAGTCCCGGCATAACTGTATCAAGGTCGATCACACAGATTCCTTTTCCAGTCTTATCGTCAATCATAATGTTATTTAATTTTGTATCATTGTGTGTCACACGAAGTGGAAGTTCTCCTGCCGCAAGCATATCTCCAAATACGTTAGCTACATCTTCATGTGCCAGAACAAAATCAATCTCTTTCTGAACAGAAGCTGCACGTCCGCACACATCTGCTTCCACTGCTTTTTTAAACACTTCAAAACGTGCCTTTGTATCATGGAATCCTTTGATCGTCTCGTGAAGAGTCTCTGCCGGATAGTCTGCAAGCAATCTCTGGAAGTTACCGAAAGATACTGCGCTCTGATAGAAATCATCTGGTTTTTCTACCTGGTCATAGCTGGTAGCTCCATCGATGAATTTGTAGCATCTCCAATAGTCCCCTTGAGAATCCACATAGTACGGTCTGTTTGCAACTGTGCGAATGATATTTAATGTCTCTCTCTCCGGATCTCCACCGTTTTCAATGATCTTCTTACGAAGGTAAGAAGTAACACCGAGTACGTTCTCCATCAATTCTTCCGGCTGTGTAAAGATTTCTTTGTTCATGCGCTGTAAGATTACACGCAGAAGTCCCATACCTGAGATATCGAATGTCAGAAGGAATGTATCATTGATATGTCCACTTCCATATGGACGCTCATCAATCAGAACCCCTTCAAATCTAAAATTTGCAATTGCTTCGTCTTTTTGTCTGTTTGATACCATTCCCATGATCTTACTCTTCTCCCCACAATTTTTCCGGATATAATCCATTTTCTTTCATCTGTTTGATCGCAGCTACTACGACTGGCTTATCTTCTTTATAAGTTACTCCATACCATTTATCTGCAGATGTCAGTACGGATACAGTTGCGCGGTCTTCTTCCAGCAGATTGCTGACAACTGTCGGAAGGAAGTATTCACATTTCAGAGGGTTCGTCTTTAATCCTTCCTCTAAGAAAGAAGCAAATCCATTTTTGATCTCCTGCAGAATGCTTGCTGTGAATCCCCACATATTCATAGACACAATGCTTCCCTTCGGAAGATCTGTCCAGGTTGCTCCCTCATCTTCTGTATAGGCAGCACCGTCACCTTTTTTCTCGATTCTTGTCCGCTCTTCTACTTTTACAAGCTCGCCTGCCTCATTTGTCGTACATACCCCGCGGGCTACATGTCCGTTCTCTGTCAATGTATTTTCCAGCTGATATCCGACCATTGTATAGCGGAACTTGTCATCGTCCTCATGAGTAGAAAGGAAGTCATAGATTTTCTGGAAGGCATCTCTTCCATAGTAGTCATCTGCATTGATTACCGCAAATGGTCCGTCCACTTCATCGATACAGCTTAATACAGCATGTGCAGTTCCCCAAGGTTTCACACGTCCTTCCGGCACTTCAAATCCTTCCGGAATGTTGTGAAGATCCTGGAATACATAAGCAACATCCATCACTTCTTCCATACGTTTTCCGACTGCTTCTTTAAAATCTGCCTCATTTTCTTTTTTGATGATAAATACGACTTTCTCAAATCCTGCTCTCTTTGCATCGAAGATAGAGAAATCCATAATAATATGTCCCTGCTCATCTACTGGGTCAATCTGTTTTAATCCGCCGTAACGACTTCCCATTCCGGCTGCCATAATTACTAATACTGGTTTTTTCATTTTGAACTACCTCCTGTTCATCTATCACTTCTGTTTTGTATTATCTACTATTCTACCTGATGTTTTTTAAAAAATCTTTAGTCAATTTCTTTCTATGTTTGCACAATCGTCTCCTTTCAAGGTCTATGCCTTTCTTTTCTTTTATATAATCTTCTTACATTAATATAACTCATATTTTTTAAAAAAGGAATGCAGTTCCTCCAAAAAAAATATGCCGGAATCCGTTCTTAGATTCCAGCATATTCTTTTCTATTTGTATCTGTGGTTATATACGAACAAAAGTGTCAGAAGTCCGATCAATCCGATGACCTCCATCGCAAGTCCGGATACAGAAATATGTCTCTGACCAACGATGATCATAGCAAGGAAAATAACAAATGCAACACACATGATAATATTTCTTACTGTACTACTATTCATTGCCAGTCCCTCCTAACCTTTCAGTCCGCCGAGAGTCATACCCTCTGTCAGACGTTTCTGTACCATGATGTATAAGATCAATGTCGGCAGCATAACAATCACAAGTCCGGCATACATAATACCGTAGTTGGTAGCTGTCTTTTCCACTGCCATCAGATTTTTCAGTCCCATCGCCAGCGTATCATTTCCATCCATCAATGTATAGGCAATGATATACTCATTCCAGAATGATAAGAAGTTAAATAAAATTACTGTGATGATACTTGGTTTTGCCATCGGCACCATGATCTTTGTCATCGTCTTAAAGTATCCGCATCCGTCAATATATGCCGCTTCCTCAAATCCTTTCGGCAATGTCCGGAAATATCCGCTCAAAAGATACACTGTAAATGGCAGTGCACTCGATGCATAGACAAGCGCCAGGATAAACCTGTTATTCAGGAAGAAATCTACCCCGAGCAATTTATTTGCATCACTGAGCATCAGGAAGATCGGTACTACAATGTAACTGATGTTGACGAAAAGTCCTGCCATAAATGCAATGTTCAGAATCTTTTTCCCTCTGAAGTTAAATCTTGACAGTGCATAAGATGCCGGAAGTGCAAGAAGTAACAGGAGGATCAATGCTGTTGCAGTAACGATCACAGAATTTAAGAAAAAACGTTCCCATGTTCGCATCGCGGAATGCCACAACAAAGTTCTGTACAAAAAATTCTTTCGGAAGTGCCCACGGACTTACATCTCCCCCGATAAACTCTGAGTTCTTCTTCAAACTTGCCATGAATACCCATGCTACCGGAATAATGATAGAAATTGCCAGTGCAAGAAGAGCTACATAGATGAACAGCTTATAAATATAACTGCTTGGTTTTTTATGTTTATTAATTTTTTCCATATCTGCTCTCCTTTCCTAAAATTCATAAACTTCTCTGTCTGTGATCTTATTTACAATTCCTGCCAGAATAAATGAGAACAGGAAGATCACAACACCGATTGCCATACCATATCCATAAGAACCGTTTGTGTATGCCTGCTTATACATATAGTTCAGCGCCACTTCTGTATTTCCATTCGGTCCTCCGTTTGTCATAATTTGGACAAACAGGAAGCTTAAGTTGATCGTACTGATGATGTAGAATGTCAGTGTAGTACGAATATTGCTCCAGATCAGAGGGAATGTAATCTTGAAAAACATCTGGATCTCTGTCGCTCCATCTAGAGATGCCGCCTCATAATAATCCGGTGGAATCGCTGCCATACTTGCCATATACATTACCATGTAGTATCCAATTGCCTGCCAGATCAGCGCAAAGATTACAGAATAGATCACAATATTCGGCTCTGCCATCCACTGACGTGCCAGTCCATCAAGATGAATCGCTTTCAGGAATGTATTGAGAAGACCTGTACTCGGGTTATAAATCGCTCCAAAGATACCCGCAATAACAACGATGGATAAAATATTCGGAATGTAAAAAATAACACGGAAAAAGTTCTTTCCCTTAAAAGTTCCTCTGTTTAACAATGCTGCAAATAATACAGCAAGAATGATCGTGCAGATCATTACTAACACAATAATCAATATTGTATTCTGCATTGCCTGAAGGAAATTCTTATCCCCCAGCAGTGTTTTAAAGTTCTCCAGTCCTATGAATGTCTGTTTGTTCGTAATTCCTCCCATGCGGTATAAGGACATCCGAAATACATTGATTGTAGGAATGAAAATAAAGAGAACCATCAAGATTACTGCCGGTGCCAGACATGCAAAGACAAATCTTCTTTCTGATCGTTTTCTGTTCATAAGCTTATCTTTCTCCTTAAAAAACGGTGAGCCCTGATAACTCACCGTTCTGACTAACTATAACTTATCTGGATAATTATTCTACGTTTTCTAATAATTTCTCCCATGCATCTACCAGTTGTTTCTGGTACTGATCTGCTGTCATCTCTCCTGTATTCAGAGCATCGATTGCACCATAAACTGTTGCTTTCATATCAAATCCATCAATTGGTTTTGTTGTAGCCCATGTACCTGCAACTGCTTCGTATCCGTCAGAAGATGCCAGTGTATAAGTATCTTTGATTGTTCCATCTTCCAGCTTGTCTGATGCGCCAAGAACCGGTGATACGATTGGAGCTGCTGATTCTTCATTTGTCTCTTTGTTCACTACTTTGTTGTTGAGCATTAAATCAACAACTGTATCAGAGTACATGAATTTTACAAATTCTTTTGCAAGATCCATATTTTCTGCATCTGCAGGAATCCACATCTGCTCTGTGAATGTGTAGATGTAGTTATCTTCATCTGCATTGAACTTCGGAGGTGCCATCATTCCCCAGTTGAATCCTTCCGGAGTAGAGTTTGCCATCTCCCCGATTACCCAGTTACCATTTGGCATAAATAATGCTTTTCCGTCGATCACGTTCTGCTGATTGATCTTGAATCCACCGTCTGAGTTTGCATTTGCAACTGTATCTGCCTGGATATAATCTGGTGAAGCAAGTTTTGCGATTGTATCAACAACTTTCTTTCCTTCTTCAGATGTCCATGTCTTTTCATCGTAGTTTACAGCTTTGTTGTAGAAATCAATTCCACCTGCCTGTGCTAACATCTGATACATTGTTGCGTCGAAGTATCCTGATTGTGGATATGTAAATAAAGAAATTCCGTCAGCTTTTGCTTTGTCTCCAAGTGCAAAGAACTCATCCCATGTTGTCGGAAGGTCGTATTTCTTATTTGCTCCTTCAAATAAGTCTTTGTTATACCATAATCCTGTTGGTGTATAAATGATCGGAGCAAGGTAAACTTTTCCGTCACCGTATGGCTGTGCCGCAGCATTCTCTGTAATACCACCTACTAATTTACCTTTTAACTCATCATCAAATACGTCTGAGATGTCAGCGATTGCTTTTTCTTTTAACATGGTCTCTACGAATCCGCTCTCCTGACCTAAGTTGTAATATACAACATCTGGAACATTTCCGTTCTTAAAGTCTTTCTGCAAATCTTTATCAAGCTCAGAAGAAAGGTGTAATTCTACGTCTACATCTTTGTGTTCTTCCTCAAATGCTTTTTCGATATTTTTCCAGATCTCAGCTCCATTTCCACCTTCAAATGCAGCAAATTTCAGGACTGTCTTTCCATCTTCTTTCTTGTCCTTCTGCTTTTCCTTCTTATCTTCCGCATCCTGCAAGCATAGTAGCAGCCATTGCAACTGTAAGTAAAAAGCGCTGTTACTTTTTTTCATTTTTCATAACCGAACTCCTCCTTTTGTTTATTTCGTTCACTTTATACACTATATTCTACACTACATCCGTCATTTTTTCTATATTAATGTTGTTCTCATTTTTATGTATATTGCTCTCAAAGCTAAAAATATGAAATTAATAAAAAACTCTTCCTTGCTTTTCTTTTTCCCAGTGTTTATGATTGTATCAAAAGCTGCCTGCATTGGTAACCGAAAAATATGTAATAATATGAAAGGAAAAAATGATGAAACAACCAAACATTTTACTTCTTATGTGTGACCAGTTTCGTGGAGACTGTCTTTCCTATGCCGGACATCCGGACGTCAAGACACCTTACCTTGACACGCTCGCTTCTGATGGTGCCTTTTTTGACCGCGCCTATTCCTCCTGTCCAAGCTGTATCCCTGCAAGAGCTGCGCTTTTTACCGGGAAAAGTCAAGAGCACCACGGACGTGTCGGATATGAGGATGGTATCGACTGGAACTACGATCACATGCTCGCAGAAGAGTTCAGTACACACGGATACCAGACACAGTGTGTTGGAAAGATGCATGTACATCCGGTGAGAAAACATTGCGGGTTCCAAGGACTGCGTCTGCACGATGGCTATCTTGGATATTACCGGGATGCCTCCATTCCGCATTTTCAGCACCAGACGGTGACTGATGACTATCTTTATGATTTAAAAAACGCTCTCGGATCCCATGCGGATTTCAATGCCAGCGGACCGGAATGCAACTCCTGGGTGACCCACCCGTGGATCTATGAAGAACGGCTGCATCCGACAAACTGGGTGACGGAAGAAAGTATCCGCTTCTTAGAAACACGTGATCGCACCAGACCATTTTTCCTGATGAGCTCCTATGTCCGTCCGCACCAGCCTTTTGATGCGCCGGCATCCTACTTCGATCTGTACAAAGACAAAGAACTTAGGGCACCTGCCTGCGGCGACTGGGATGACACCGCAAGTACCGAACAGTTCGGATATAGGAAAGACTCTATCTACGGCTGCAACGATGCCGAACAGCAACACAATGCAATGGCGGGATACTATGCCTGCATCACACATGTCGACCACCAGATCGGACGGCTTCTCTCTGCACTGATGGAAAGCGGAGAATATGACAACACTGTGATTCTCTTCTTGTCCGATCACGGGGAACTACTCTTTGATCATCACCTGTACCGAAAAGTATTTGCCTACGAAGGAAGCACACATATCCCACTTCTGTTCCACGTCGGCAAAAATGTATGCCCTTCCAAACCGATTCGCAGCAATACGATCACAGAACTGCGCGATATCCTTCCAACACTCCTCGATTTTGCAGGTATCCCGGTTCCAGAGGGTGTGGACGGCTTCTCTCTGATGCCAGAGATTGTCGGAAAGCCGAAAGAAGAGCAAAACAACCGCGAGTATCTGCACGGAGAACACAGCTTCCACTCCGGTCTGTCCAGTCATTTTATCGTGACGGAGACTGATAAATATATTTGGTACAGCGAGAAAAATACTGAACAGTACTTTGATCTGAGAAAAGATCCGCGGGAAGAACACAATGCAATCGCCGATGAAGCATATCAGGCTCGGATTGCCTATCTTCGCGCTCTTCTGATTCAAGAACTCGATGGCCGCGAAGAGGGGTACAGCGACGGAGTCTCACTCCAAAGCGGCTGTACACCGGTCGCAAATTTATCTCATATTCTATAAGAATTCAGCTGGAAATCTTGATTTCCAGCTGTGTTCTGCTACTTTTAAAAAATAATCACAGAGTCTTTCAAAGTGTCTGTGCGATCCTGAACAATGTCGGATATGCCTCCATCAGAAATTCTCTGTGACCACACCACTCTTCTGTGAGATAGGTTCCATTCTGTCTCTTGCAGCCACCGCGGCAGATTTTCCAGAATGGACATGTCTCACAGATTTTTTTTATCTGTCTTTCTTCCTGAATAAAGTTTTTCATCGCTTCACTATATAAAAGTTCCTGAAGTGTCTGATCTTGCAGATTTCCGCAGCAATACTGATCCAACACATAAAAATCACACGGATATACACTGCCGTCTGCCTCCACCACAAGCTGCGCTGTACAGAATCCAAGCATTCCACACTGTTGCGGAGGGCGATCAGACAACATCAACAGCAAATTATCAAACAGAGTCACACTCATGTAATCTCCATGCACATAATCATCCAGCCAGATCCGATAGAACCGCTTATAAAATTCGGCGTACTGTTCTGGCTTTAGTTCCTGATCATTTCCAGTCACTGCGCTCTGTTGCTGTTCTGAAAATTCTCCAAGACACGGAATACACTGCACATAAGAAAATCCCTGATCTTTCAAGAAATGATAATATGCTTCCGGATGCGCCGCAAGCCGTGGTGTCAGTACAGTAAGAATATTATATGCCACTTCATATTGTTCCAGCAGCCGGATTCCCTGCATGATCTGCGCATACATTCCCTTTCCCTCTTGATCTACCCGAAAACGGTTTGTGTTAGACTCATACCCATCCAACGAAACACCCACGAGAAAGTCTTCTTCTCGAAAGAACCGTGCCCACGACTCATCCATCTGCGTACCATTTGTCTGAATGGCATATCGTACTGTGCGTGCCCCCTTTTTTTCACGGACATACTCTGTAAATTGTCTATAATACTCCAGCCCGGCAAGGGTGGGCTCCCCACCTTGAAATGCGAATGTAATCTGTGCATCTTCCTCCGTTTCTGCAATGGCACGGTCAATCAATTTCCGCATGATTTCCGGCTTCATTTTCCCACTGCATGGACGTTCTCTCCTATTACTGATGTCCTCGTAGAAGCAGTACGGACACTTCAAATTGCATAGGGATGATGCAGGTTTTACTAAAAATGAAAGATAGTTCATAATGTTTTCTCCTCCTCATTACACGGATTATACTATCTGACAGCAAGCTTGTAAATGACACCGATTCGTTTATTGCTTTTTTCAACAAACATCTATATAATAAACCCAAAGGAGACCTATTATGAGTAATCAAAATTATCGCCTGGAAGAGAAAAATTCCAAAAAAATCGATGTCCATCTGCTCTATATCACAGAAGCAAAATATGAGCAGGACTGGCACAGCCTTGCACATACGCATCATTTTACCGAATTGTTTTTTATTACCCACGGAACCGGAAAATTTACAATTGAGAACGAGTGTTTCCCGGTCAAAGAAAATGATCTGATCATTGTCAATCCGAATGTTTCCCACACAGAATCAGGCGGAACCGGCACTCCTCTTGAATACATTGTCCTTGGGATCAACGGACTGCAATTTACAGACAAGGACGAATTTACTAATTATACGATTCATAATTTCTTTCACTACCGCGAGGAGCTCCATTTTTACCTGAAAATGCTGCTCAAAGAGGTGCGGAAAAAAGAAGAAAATTTTGAATCCATCTGCCAGAATCTTCTGGAGCTGATCATCTGGAATATCACTCGTCAGACACAGACAACACTGTCCGTTGCTCCGACTAAGAAGATCACAAAGGAATGTCGGTTCATCGAACAGTATCTGGATGAACATTTCAAAGAAGATATCACACTTCAGACACTCAGTGACCTGACGTATCTGAACAAATATTATCTGGTACATGCATTTAAAAATTATAAAGGAGTTTCCCCGATCAACTACCTGATTGAGAAGCGGATTTCTGAGGCAAAACATCTGCTTGGCACTACCAATTTCCCAATTGCAAAGATTGCTTCCGTCGTCGGTTTTTCCTCTCAATCCTACTTTTCGCAAGTATTTCGAAAAGAAACCGGGCTTTCTCCGAACAAATACCGCAAGAGTATGGACTCACAAAATGAGGCAGGAGGTTTAATATGATGTACAAAGGAACACTTCTGACGGACACCATATCCATCCACGAAGTATTCACCATCCATTATTTTGAATATATGAGCGATTTCTCTTTCGCCGGAGAGTCCCACAATTTCTGGGAGTTTGTCTTCGTTGACAAAGGTGAGATTGATATTTATATGGAAAGTATCCATGCACGTTTAAAAAAAGGGGAGGTCGCCTTTCACAAACCAAATGAATTTCACAGACTACAGGCAACCGGAAGCTCTGCTCCAAACCTTGTCGTTATCTCTTTCGAATGCAGTGATGCAGTGATGCAGTTTTTTGAAGGAAAGATCTTCTCTCTCGATGAAACCGAAAAGATTCTGCTCGGTGAGATCGTCAAAGAGGCGAAGACACTGTTCAACTGTCGGCTGGATGACCCTTACCTTACCGAAATGACAAAATGCGAGCAGCCTCCGTTTGGTGCAGAACAATTTATCCGGATTCATCTGGAGCATTTTCTGCTCCATCTGCTTCGTCGCAAACAGGACAGTCCTTCTTCGACTCCAAAAGTGATCGCCTCCAAAGGCAATTCCGAAGTGTTTAACCGTGTGCTTGCTTATATGGAAAAAAATCTCTGTCTGCACCTGACCATTGAGCAGATCTGCCGCGACAATATGATTGGCCGCTCGCAGCTGCAAAAGATTTTCCAACAGAAGACCGGACTTGGTGTGATTGAATATTTTTCCAATATGAAAATCGATGCCGCAAAGCAAATGATGCGTACAGATTTAATGAATTTCACACAGATTGCCGAGAAACTGGGCTATTCTTCCATCCACTATTTTTCAAGGCAGTTCAAGAAAATCACCGGCATGACACCGTCCGAATATGTCTCGTCTATCAAAGCACTTTCAGAAGTCTAAGCATGAGGCTTTGAGTAAAACTTAGTAAAAATCACAAAACTTCTTATATAGAAAAGAACCTCCGCAGGTCAGCTGTCATATGCTTTCCCCCGGAGGTTTTTTCTATTAAAGATTTTACTAGATTTCGTACCAGATAATTTCATTTGCATCCAGATGAAGATCGAAACTGCTTCCATCTCCTCTGTATACTGTTGTATCCTGTGGCTCATAAGTATTATTTACTACACAGTATTTTCCATTCTTCACATATGCGTGCACTTCCACGTTGAAGTTTGTGCTGAACCATTTGTGAAGGTTTCCTTCGTCATGTGCAGACCAAAGGATAGAACGATACAGAAGACGGCTGTTCTCGAAACTGTATGGAAGCCCACTGATATAAACACAACGTCCTGCTCCAAAGTCATTGACTGCCATCTGCACTTCTTTGTCAATCTGTCTTAATACTGTTGTTCCGTCTAATGCAAAATATTTTTCTGACCTTCCCCAAAGTCGATGTCCTTTGTGCAGTCCTCTTTGATGAAGTGGTCATGTTCTTCCCAATTGTATTTATCTGTATTTAAGTTAAATCCATTTTCTTTTTCTACACCGAGTGCGCTTGCAAGCTGGAAGTAACGTCCTTCCCACTGATAAGCTGTCGGCTCACCAACACCGATAAATCCACCGCCATTGTAGATGAATTTCTTCACTGCTGTCACGATCTCTTCATCCGCCCATGCAGCTCCACCACTGTGTGCAGTGTAAGCTCCTCCGACATTAATGATAACATCGATATCGTCAAGGATTGCCGGATTCGCCTTAATATCATCAAGCTGATAAAACGCACATCAAACGGCGCTCCGGAAAGCGTCTCCACAATTCCTGCGTAAGAGTAGTTCTGCTTCTGATATAAAGCATGATGTACCATGTGATTTCCCCATGCTCTCATCTTACCCCAGCTGTTGAGTACTGCAACAGTCTTCACGCAATATGGTGTTGTTCCTTTGATATTCTCATATAATGTACGGAATTCTTTGCATACACTTTCTACATAATCGATAAATTCCGGAAATTCCAGTGCAAGCTTTAAGTAACCGCCGTATCCGATTCGATCGATCGGTTTTCTAAGGATTGCACGTCTTGCTGTTACCCAGTTCACCTTCGCCTCTTTGACCGGATCTCCGCCTTCGTGGAAAGTATCTGGGAAGAAATATGGGAGGAAACGTCCCTCAGTATATTTCACATTTGGAATATCGCTGATCAGACGGAGCGTAGAACCATTTCCAACACTTCCTACAACTGCATCCAGTCCGATGGATTTGAATTCGTCCATAAACGGCTCCATACCGATCCAGTGGTCTCCTAAGAACATCATTGCTTCTTTTCCCATCTCGTGCGTGATATCTACCATCTCTTTGGCAAGTTTTGCAACTTCTCTTCTCTGAAATGCCTGGAAATCCTTGAATTCTTTTGACGGAATCCGGTACTGATTGTTCATATATCCCTGATCAATAATATACTCTGGTCTGAATTTGTATCCCACTTCCTTCTCGAACTGCTCTAAAATATACGGGCTGACAGATGCAGAATATCCGTACCAGTCTACATATTTTTCTCTTGCCAGTTCATCGAAGATCAGTGTGAACTGATGGAAGAATGTTGTATATCGAATGACATCTACATGTGGATTGTCCTCGATAAATTTGCGGAGACGTTTCATGGAAAATTCTTTTGTCTTAGGCTGACGCACATCAAAAGTGATCTGCTTCTCCACACCTTTCCAGTCATTGACAACTGCGTTGTACATATGTACCGGATCCCACATAATGTATGCAAGGAAGCTTACTGTGTAATCATGGAATGCCTTTGCTCCATGAATCGTCACATCACCAGTCTCTTCACTGTAAGACCAACTATCTGTCGGAACAACTTCCCCTGTAGTACGGTCGATTACTTCCCACCAGCGCTTAATGTCGTCATGAGAATTTACCTTCAGCATATCCGGATATAAATGATCCATCAAATGAATCGAAAGCTCTTCCTCCACTGCTGTATGGAAAGAAGTCATAATATACATCTGCTGAATCTCATCCGGGTTCGCCTTTGCCCACTCATTATCTTTTCTTGTTGTATAGTAAGTAGAATACACTTTTGCATCTACATCTCTTAATCCTTCCGGATAGTCTGTTCCATCACAGTCACGGATCGCATCTGCTCCCCAGCGCTCCAGTAATTCCAGTGTCTCTGGTACAACATCAACATCTGTCGGGATCGTTACCCTTCCTCTTGTGTTTTCATTACCCATAATGTTTCTCCTTTTCTAAAAAATTCGCATTTTTCTAAATCTAGTATAACTTCTTCTCATAAGCAAATCTACGCAAATCTTGTTTACAATATTATAAATATTGCTATATCCTTACATTTTAACAATTTTCTTCTCTTTTCCCATAATCCCCGGTCAAATCTCCACTCCAAAATACTCTCCTGCCAAAATACTTTTAAGTACTACCGCTGTCTTTTCCAGATTCATCCTAGAATTGTCTTTGTTTCCAATCTTTCTTATGGTAGAATAAATTACAGGAACAGGCGCCAAAGCCATTGTAAAAATTGGGAGTTTCCAATGAATTTCTATCGAATAAAAAGACAGCCAGTTTTTCAAAAATCTGATCTACAGACTTTTGAAATCCTGACTGTCTTTTCACTCTTTTCCTGAATCACATCGCCGCTAAGCAAACAATTTACTCGAATAGAAATTCTACAAATGCTTTCGCATGTTCTCGATGTTCCGTGTAAGAAAATACTCCGATATACGCATCTTCATACCCGACGATTCCATATTCCTCTGCGAGTTTACTTTGGTTGGCAAGCATATAATTTTCTCCAACCTCCTCTGCATGTTCTTCGCAAAACTCACTTCCCATTAACTCTTCTACACTTAAAAAAACACCATCCTGATCGTATGTTGCAAATGTTTCTTTATCACAAACAAAAATATCCGCGGTTCTTGCCCCCATTACAACAGATAGCTTCATCGTACTGTTATATGTCGTCTGATTTCCTTCTCCGGTATAGACGGAAGTATCGATCGTGATAATCTGATTCTTGTCTTTGATTTTCAGTGCTTTCCGCAAATCTTGATTTAAATTTTCTGTACTCGGCGCAGAAGAATTGACGATTACCACATTTAATAGCTCTTCTTTCTGCAAGTTCTTGTACCAGTTTACCCCAAACACTCCGAGTGCAATCACTGCCACTGCCACCACAAGTACCCATTTGTAATAAGTGAAGAAATATTCGATTCGCTTCTTCCAGCTCATCGAAGCTACTTTTTCCCTCTCTAACTGCCACTTCTCTTTCCTTGTCAGATCAGACTCATGTTTCTTTTGCATCATTCATTTCCCTGCCTTATCTTATTTCAGAACATAATTCAAAGCAAGTTCGAATGTCTGTTTCATGCCGTCTTTGTGTGTTCTCTCATATCCATGTGAAGCATATACTCCTTGTCCGATCAATGCATATCTTACATCCTTACCAGATCTAAGCGCTGCTCCTGCGTCGGATCCATAAGATGGATAAATATCAACTGCATAATCGATTCCATGTTCCTTTGCCACTTCAATCAGCTCATTTGTCATTTCAAAATGATATGCTCCGGAACTGTCTTTTGCACAGATGGATACTTGTTTTTCCGTACATGCCAGATGATCCCCGACACATCCCATATCCACTGCCAGAAGATCTTCAATCTCCTCTGGGATTCCTGCTGACGCCCCATGTCCAATCTCTTCAAATGTCGTAAAGAACAGCTGTACATTTCTCTTCAGACATCCCGGATGCTCGCTCACATATTTTGCGATTCCAAGAAGAACTCCCGAAGAAGCCTTATCATCCAGAAAACGGCTCTTAATATATCCTTTTTCTGTCACTTGAAATCTTGGTTCTACCGCAAGAAAATCTCCGGCACAAATGCCCAATTTCTCTACGTCTTCCTTGGAAGTGACATCTTCATCAAGAACTACTTCCAGATTTGTAAATTTACGCTCTGCGTTGACATCTGGATTTACATGCACAGAAGCATTCTCAAGCTGGATTGTTCCCTCATACACCGCACCACTTCTTGTAATGACACGCACATTTTCTGTCTCAATATTATTTGGGTTCAATGTCCCATTGGAAATTGCAAGACGTCCATTCCCTTTAATATAATGTACAAATGCGCCTAACGTATCTACATGTGCAAGCATCATCAACGGATTCCCCTCTCCGCCAAGATTTGCAATTACACCGCCTTTTCTCAGCGTACGAACTTCAAAACCCATCGCCTGTATTGTATCTACAAGATATTTTTGTACATTGTAATGATAACCTGTCGGGCTGTCGATCCCGATCACTTTCTCAGTCTGTTCCACGATGTATTCGTGATATTCATGATTCTGATGTGCCATAATAAAATCCCTCCATTATTTTTACAATACAAGTATTATAACAAATGGGAAGAGCATTGACTAGAGTTGTTTGAAAATATCCTTCTATTCATTTTTACTCCCTCTATATGCTGGCAGACAAAAAAATATTCCAAACATTTAGAAACGCAGCTTTCTGTTCTACGTTTCCAAATTATTCGGAATATCTTTTTTATTTTTTAATATGACTTGCAACCATCATTGCAATCTTAAATGTAAGTGCATCATCAAACACACGCACATCCAGCCCTGTCGATTTCTGAATCTTTTCCAAACGGTACACAAGTGTATTTCTGTGAATATATAATTGCCTTGCTGTCTCCGATACGTTCAGATTATTATCAAAGAACTTATACACGGTAACCAAAGTCTCCTCATCAAACTGCTCAAAAGCGTCTCCGTTAAATACTTCCTGCAGAAACATCTCGCACAGTGAGACCGGAAGCTGGTGGATCAGCCTCCCAATTCCAAGCTCATTGTATGCCAGTATCGTCCGTTCACTGTAAAAAATTCTTCCCACATCCAGCGCCATCGCAGCCTCTTTATAAGACTTAGAAACATCTTTTAACTCTTCCACCACAGTTCCATAGGCAACACGCACTTTCATCATCGCCTCAGCGCTCAATGTATCAGTGATTGTCTTTGCAATATCATTGATTTCCTTATACCCGTCTGTCACCTCGAGATGTTTGATAAAAATAATATGCCCTTCATCCACCGCCGTAATGAAATCCTTTGTTCCCGTCGCATAGAGCCCACGCATTGTCTCCATAACAATGCTGTCTCCTTCTTTTTTAGGCTCAATCAGAAAAACAACTCTCCGTGCTTCAATTGCGATTCCGAGCTTTTTTGCTCTATTATAAATATCTACCAGAAGAAAATTGTCAAGAAGAAGATTTTGCAGAAAATTATTCTTATCCATCCGTTCATGGTAAGCCATGATCAAATTTCTGATCTGACTTACACACAGCCGGCCGATCACCTTTATGTCATCCCAAACTCCATGGATCATCAGAACATATTCCAATTCACTCATATGGTTCAAGATTGGAAAAAATGCTGCCTTCTCCTCAACCGCCTCTGAGAGTTCTTCTGCGTCTTCCTCCATCTGCTCTTTCCATTTGGAAAGATAGATTTTGACTTGCTCCTTGGCGCTCTCATCTGCCCCTGACGTTTTCACAGCAATCATTCCTTCTGCATTCCATAAAGATATTTCTGCTGCCACAATTTCTTTCATCTCATTGATCGTTCTCTGTAATATCTGTCTTGATAACAACTTGCCACTTCCTCTGTCGTTTCCTAATTATAATCTCTTTAATAATTCTTCACGTTCTTTTTCAAACCCAGGTTTTCCAAGAAGCGCAAACATTGTTTTTCTTATAGCTTTCTACGCCCGGTTGGTCAAATGGATTCACTCCTAATAAATATCCGCTCACACCGCAGGCAAATTCAAAGAAATAGAATAACTGTCCGAGATAAAATTCATTCTGCTCCGGAATATGTACCATCAAGTTTGGAACATTTCCATCTGTATGAGCAAGAATTGTTCCATTCATTGCACTCTTATTGATAAAGTCCACAGACTTTCCTGCCAAATAATTTAATCCGTCAAGATCCACCGGCTCTTCGTTGATCAGAATCCCTTCTTTTGCAGTTTCCACATCTAAAACGGTCTCAAATAAAATTCGGCTTCCATCCTGAATGAACTGTCCCATAGAATGTAAGTCTGTTGTCAGGTCTACTGCTGCAGGGAAAATTCCTTTTTGGTCTTTTCCTTCGCTCTCCCCGTAAAGTTGTTTCCACCACTCTGAAACATAGTGAAGGCTTGGCTCATAATTTGCTACGATTTCAACTGCTTTTCCTTTGCGAAGTAAAATATTACGGATTGCCGCATACTGTAACGCACTGTTTTCTGAGAACTCCGCTTCCAGAGCCTCTTTTCTTGCTGCCTGTGCACCTTCCATCAGCTTTTCAATATCAGCTCCACTAACTGCGATCGGAAGAAGACCTACTGCTGTCAGAACAGAGAAACGTCCTCCAACATCATCCGGAACAACAAATGTCTCATATCCTTCTTCTGTTGCAAGGTTCTTTAAGGCTCCTCTCGCCTTATCTGTAGTTGCATAGATTCTCTTTCCTGCCTCTTCTTTTCCGTATTTCTTCTCAAGTAATTCCTTGAATACTCTAAATGCGATTGCCGGCTCTGTCGTTGTTCCTGATTTTGAAATCATATTGATCGAAAAATCTCTGTCTCCGATCACATCGATCAGATGTCTGATATAAGTACTGCTGATGCTGTTTCCGACATAATAAATCTCAGGTGTTTTGCGCATTTCCTTGGAAATTACATTATAAAAGCTGTGCCCTAAAAATTCATTTGCAGCTCTTGCTCCAAGATAAGAACCACCGATTCCGATCACAAGAAGTACTTCTGAATCGCTCTGAATCTTTGCTGCCGCCTTTTGAATGCGCGCAAATTCTTCTTTATCATAATCTACCGGAAGATCGATCCAACCAAGAAAATCATTTCCTGCCCCTGATTTGGACACTAATTTTTCTCTTGCAGCTACTGCCAGTTCACTCATATACTCTACTTCATGCGCATTGATAAATTTGCTCGCTTTTGAATAGTCAAATCTTACTTTATTTGCCATCGTTATCCTCTCCTTCTAAATATGCCTCATAATCATATTTATTTTATCAAATGGTCCTCTGTTTATCAAGCCAAAAACTCCTCTAAGATATCCCGGATCATTGCCTCCCGTTTCAGATCATTTTCCATTTTATCCATAACTTCCTCAGATTTTCTCTCTTCCTGCTGTGCTTCCGCAAATAATTCTTTCTCTTTTCCATCTTCTGCTCTCCCGCATTTCCATTTGAGCTTGATCCACAGTCTGTTCTCCAGTCTTGGCCTGCGCCAGATTCTCATGCCGATTCCACTCCTCCGATGGGTTACCGTCTACCTGCTGAGCGGACTGCACTTCTTCCTTCTCTCCTTGCATTTCCTGCCTCGCTGCTTTTTGATACCGGTGTGCACATACATTTTGAAGATAATCCACCATGTAGACATGAAGCATTTCCACTTTATATTTTTCATCCGTTGCCTGACAAATCAAAAACAGAAGTACCATTTCAATCGCTCCAAACGCACCATACCGAAATGCCTGCTCTCCCATTCCATAAATACTGTAACTAAGCAATGCCCCTATGAGCCCCAAAATCCCGACAAATCTCATCGACTGCCGCTCCAGCTGCTGCCATGTATGCAGCCGCAAACCTACAGACCGATATTCATGGATAAATTTTTCTACAAATGCACCTACATTGTCCACCTTGTCACTGACCATACATGCATGTTCAAATTTTGCACGAACAAGCTTCATAAAACGATGACTGCTCTTTGACATATTTTCTGCAGCCTTCACCAAACTCCGAAGTGTCCCTTCCGAAACCAGTTTACTGAGTATCCCAATTCCTCCGATCACCCCCATTAGATAAAAAATCATCTGTGTGTCTAACATTGTCTTGAACATAAAAGAGTCCCTCCTTCTTCTTTCTTCTCATTACTGATTCTGCGTTCATTATAGACCAGGAATGTCCGAAGAAAAAGAGGAGCGACTCTTGAATCGTTCATCAAAATTCGACAGAATCGTTTTTCTTTTCCCATTCTGCCTTTTGCTTTTTTCTTATAAACGTGGAAGCAGATTTTGTACAAGCCTTATAGAATGCTCGATTGCCTTCTGCTCAAATGCCGGATAATCCATCTCCGCACTGTTGTCGGCTTTGTCCGAAATTGCTCGAAGAATGACACACGGAATTTTGTTCAAATATGCCGCATGCGCGATGGACGCACCTTCCATTTCCACACAATCTGCGCCAAATCGCTCAGTAATCCTCTGCTTTACTTCCGATTCTGCGATAAACTGATCTCCACTGGCGATTCGCCCTGTAAATGTATGAATATCTGGATTTGCCTCTTCATTTGCTTCTTTCGCAAGCTTTGCAAGTCTTTCATCTGCCGGAAATGCCAGGACATCCATGTTTGGAACCTGACCGACCGGATCCCCAAATGTGGATGCATCCACATCATGTTGTACCGCATCTTTGGAAATCACAATATCGCCAATATCAATGGCTGCATTTAAAGATCCTGCAATTCCCGTATTGATCAAAAGATCTACTCCAAATCTATCTACAAGAATCTGTGCACAGATTGCTGCATTTACCTTCCCCGATTCCACTCCGCACAACAACAACTTCCTTGCCGCAAAGCATTCCTTTGCAGAAAGTCATAGAAGCCTTCTCCACCACTTCACTAATCTCCATCTGCTCTTTCAGAATTGCTACTTCCTTCTCCATCGCACCGATAATTCCTATGATCATCTCTTTTCCTCCTGTTTGTATCATTTTGTTTCTCAATTATAGCAAAGATTTGCTCCAATACCTAGTGTCCTGGCACATTTATTTTCAAATGGGCATGTTATCTGGCGCAAATCCTCCAACAGACTGGTATTTTTTTTGCCCTTTTGCTATAATAAAAAGAAATATTGAATCTAAATGAAAGTGAGGTGCTATCATGGAATACAAAACACACGGTGTCTGTGCCAGAGAAATTAAATTTGACTTAGACGGAGATACTATCAAATCCGTAGAATTTGTTGGAGGCTGCTCCGGCAATACACAGGGAGTTGCCCGTCTCGTAGAAGGTATGAAGGTAGACGATGCCATCGCACGCATGGAAGGAATCCGTTGCGGCGCAAAATCTACATCCTGTCCAGACCAGCTTGCACAAGCATTAAAAGAAGCTACTGGAAAATAAAAAACAACAGAGACAAACATACAATCTTTCAAGTCTTCATGCAGTTTGTCTCTTTCTACTTTTACTCATTTTACAAAGGGACCATCTCAGTCTCTGCATCCCAATATGTAGTATTTACCTTATTATTTTGGTTTTTTAGTGTGGCGTTTTCTATTGGAAAATGACAGGTTTTTGCAGGTATGAAAATCATTCCCCAAACATACTGGATGCAGAGACTGAGATAGTCCCTCTGCTTTAACTCTATTCAGTTTTCTTATGACAAGTTTGTAATTCCATTATGGATACGTAAATCCATAAATCAACTAGTTACAAATTAGCCCATCCAAATTCCATCTGTAAAAGAATTTGCTATATCTGTGTTGGCGGAATGGATTCCCCTGGCACGGTAATAATAGCCTCTTGGAACATTTAAAACTTTACTTGTGCTTGCAATCGCCGTATTATAAGCAGTTTCTCTCCATGTATAAACTTGTGACCAGGATCCGTTATTATATTGCTCTACAATTACAGCAACTTGAACTTTATCCACAATTCTCTGTGCGGTTGTATCTCCTCCTGCTGCAACAGTTCCTTTCCCCGCATTTCTTATTGTTGTTGTTCCTTCCATAAGATACTGACCTCTTGCATGCTCGCTTGTACTTCCCTCTGCCATTATATCTTCAGTTAGCTTTGAACTAGCCTGTACATCAGTGGCATTTATCAAATTCATACTTACGAGAATAGAAACTGCTGTAAAAAACATTAATACTTTCTTTTTCATCTTTATTTCCTCCTCTATTTAAGTAAACAGATGAGTCCCAAAAAACTTACGCATTTTTAAGAAAAAAATAAATTTTCTACAATTTTTTCCATTTCTTCTCTATTTATTATCCCTCTTAAACGATATAATACGTCTTGCCTTTCAAAAGTAACACTATACATACTTTGTTCTATACTTTCAACTTGAAACTCTCTAATGCTAATTTCCACTCCATCTTTTTCCTTCTTATAAGATTGTAGCAAATTATCTTCTGTTGAAATACTTCTAGCCACATCACTATACTGATAACAAATTTCATATTCCAATATCTGTTCCTGATATAAATACAATAATTTTGCAGTTCCCAATTCTTTTTCTATAACGCATCTATCAAACTCCATCCCCGCAGGCATATACTGTAACTGCACAGGCTCAATTCCCAATTCTTCTTTAATCTGCTCATATGCTTCTTTTTCATCTACTTTTGTTGTTTCTAATCTATCTTCGCCTTCCGTATTAACCTTTACTGTATTCTCATTCCCCAGCACCAGATCCGCAACTTTCAACCAGTATGGTCTGCCACCAAGACTTGTCATGCCAATCCCCAATACCAAAACCATCGTTGCGGCAACAACAAACACTGCCCTTTTTTCTTGGAAAATGGAATCTTTTTCTCGCTTTCTTTGCTTTCTTCTTTTCCTCGGCCGCTCTCCACCTGAAGTAAGATTCCCGATCTTCTTTAGAAAGTTTCTCACAAAACTCTTCTATACTGATTCCAATCTCTTCTGACTCTTCACTAGGAGCATCTGTCCGATTCTTTTCATATTCTTTTATGCTTTTTGCCAATGCTTCCCGCAATGTGTCTGGCGCCTGAACTTCTTTTAAAGATTCATTTGAAAGAACTTCCTTTTCTATTTGTTCTGCCTCTTTTTCCATCTGCTTCTTCAAAAACTGCTTGAATTTTTCTTCCATCTGCCACCTCTCTTTCTCTCAAAAGGAATTTTATTTTTTTATCTCATTTATATACGGCAATAGAATTTTTTACATGCGCTTCTCTTTTCTCAACCTTCACTATTTTGTTTTTTCTTGACATTTTCTCAAATCTGTTTAATATGATTCTTAGATATAGAAAAGATTCGGAGGAACATCATGAAACGTATTATTCTTACCGGCGGAGGAACTGCCGGACATGTAACACCTAATATTGCCCTTCTTCCCCGTTTAAAGGAACTCGGGTATGATATTCAATACATCGGCTCTTATAATGGTATGGAAAAAGGGCTGATCGAACCGCTTGGCATCCCATATCATGGAATTTCATCAGGAAGCTCCGCAGATATTTCAGTTTGCAGAACTTTACAGACCCATTCCGTGTATTAAAAGGATTTGGCGAAGCAAAAAAACTGATCAAAGAACTACAGCCAGATGTCATTTTTTCCAAAGGCGGCTTTGTAACCGTTCCGGTTGTAATGGCTGGGAAAAAATGTAAAGTCCCAACGATCATTCATGAATCTGATATGACCCCGGGACTTGCAAATAAAATTTCAATTCCTGCCGCCACAAAAATCTGCTGTAACTTTCCGGAGACATTAGAACACCTGCCAAAAAGAAAAAGCGGTCTTCACCGGCTCTCCGATCCGACAGGAACTCCTCACGGGAAATGCTGATGCCGCATTAAAATTCTGTGGTCTTTCCGCAGGAAAACCAGTCATTCTAATCATTGGAGGAAGCCTCGGCTCCGTTGTCGTCAACAATGCAGTCCGTGAGATTCTGCCGGATCTTCTTAAAGATTTTCATGTGATCCACCTATGTGGAAAAGGCAAGGTGGACGATTCTCTCAAGTCCTTGGAAGGATATGTTCAGTTTGAATATATTAAATCCGAATTGAAAGATTTGTTTGCCCTGGCTGATGTAATGATTTCTCGTGCGGGTGCCAATGCCATCTGTGAACTGCTCGCTCTGCATAAACCGAATCTCCTGATTCCACTTTCTGCAAATGCAAGTCGCGGAGACCAGATTTTGAACGCTCGCTCTTTTGAACGGCAAGGATTCAGCAAAGTTCTCGAGGAAGAGGAATTAAATAAATCCACCTTACTTGATTCTTTGCAGACATTGTTCCGCGACAAGGAATCTTATATCAAAGCGATGCAGCAATCCAATCAACAAAATTCCATTGACACAATTATTGAACTGATTGAATCCGTGTGCAAATAGTCGGATGCTTTCTAAAACGTCAGGGGCTGTCACAAAATATTTTCGTGGCAGTCCCTTTTTAGATCAGCTTTTCAAATTCCTCTCTATAATTCTTTGTAATCCACTTTCTTGCTCGGTAAAGCATCTGATACAGAGCATTTAGCTCTATTCTCATTTTCACCGCAATGTCTTCCTGCGGTACTTCATAAATATACGCCAGCACCACTGCCTGCCACCATCTCGGATTTTTCTGATATAGCTGAGTAAAAATTTCTTTCCGTAACAATGTATGCTTTTCTTCTTTTGTTTTTATAAACACATTCTCTTCTGTACTGCGGGCAGCTTCCCTCATATCACATAATTCTACGATATTCTCGTCTGTAAGCTCCCATTTTACCTTCTCCTTATAGTTCAACACATAATTTTTTTGCAGTTGTAATCAGCCATGACTTTTATATTTCCTCTTTTTATTTGTTCAAACTGGA